>Ga0190349_1000103_pt1 | contig 30707 bp, 20 predicted proteins | sample 48721378_MG_FD_179798 | JGI IMG/M metagenome (GOLD analysis project Ga0190349, IMG submission 179798) | Hydrothermal vent microbial mat bacterial communities from Southern Trench, Guaymas Basin, Mexico - 4872-13-7-8_MG | ecosystem: Environmental > Aquatic > Marine > Hydrothermal vents >...
GACTTTATCTGCCAATTAGCCAAGAGGCTGGCCCAGCCTAAACCAGGCCTCCAAGCCCAGCTCAAAATGATCACTTATCCCCGCTTGGGGCACCAGGTTTATACTGAAGTTGAAGATCAAAGCCAGCCGGCCGCAGCTCTTATCCTGCTTTATCCCCGGGAGGGTGGCTGGTTCTTGGTTCTCACGGTCCGCAGCGAGAAAGTGGAGGCTCATCGTTCTCAAATTTCCCTTCCAGGAGGTCGCCAAGAGCAAGGGGAGACGTTGATTCAAACTGCGCTGCGGGAAACTCAAGAAGAGCTGGGGGTAAACCCGGCCGAAGTAAAAATCATCGGACAACTAACTCCTCTTTATATTCCAGTATCTAACTATTGCCTCTATCCTTTTGTCGGGGTAATGGCCGAAAGGCCCAAGTTCCGAGCTTCAGTCCATGAGGTGGCAGAAATTATCGAGGTGAATTTGAACCAACTTCTCCTTCCCTCCACTAAACAGAACGAATATCGCAAAATAAGAGGGCAGCGTGTTTTGATTCCTTTTTACCGAATTGAAGCCCACAAAATATGGGGAGCAACAGCCATGGTTCTCGCTGAATTCGAAGAAATATTGAAGCAAACCTGGCCCCGTCTTTAAGTTCAAAAACGTCTACAGGTTATGAACAGATTAGGTTAGGTTAAGTTAAGGGGCCGAGACCTGATATTAAGGTGTGGGCGGACTTAACAGAAATGTTAGGGGCACGGATAGAAGATTTGTTCAAAAGGCCTAAGGCTGAAAGAATGTAAAGAAAAAGAGAAAGGAGGCTATAAATTTTACTTGCGGTAAATCATCATAGAAGATTTTAAATGATGGTAGTGAACTTTCTAATTATGATATTTACAACCAGGCTTACTTAAGCCTTTCCAACAAGGCAATCAACCCCGGAGCCGCCTTTGGTTCAATTCGGCTAATAAATTCACTCAATTTTTAATACAGAGTAGTGTACCTAGTAGTGCATTCTTAATTGCCTCGGCCAATCTTTCTCCTTGAGAAAAAGCTTTTCCCTGAATATATCCAAGCTTTGACTCAGCAGGAAATCTTTCCTAAAATGGCCTAAGCTAGAAGATTGACTCATTATTTCCTTATGTCAGCTTCTGCAATTTGATATTATATTTAGGGCTACGGAAAATGTTCAAAAATTCCACCTAAGGAGATTTTATAAAATGAATAAATTCCAGCCTTTTGAACATGAAGTAATGGCTTCCCGACACGAAAAGAATGTCGATTATAATCTTTCCGAAAGTGGAGTTCACCCAATTACTCTTAGAGAGCTCCTCGCTGACAATCCCGAAGAAATCAACAGATTATTCGACACGGAAATAGATTATGCTCATGCTAATGGCATTCCTGAACTAAGAGCAAATATTGCCGCTCTTTACCCTAACTGCCAGTCAGAAAACGTCATGGTTACGGTCGGCGCTATTGAGGCCAATTACGACGCCATTCAGGCTTTGCTTCAACCCGGAGACGAAATGGCCATCATGCTCCCTAACTACCTGCAAATTTGGGGAGTGGCCAAAAATCTCCGCCTTAAAATCAACACCTTTCATCTCGATGAAAGCAATGGCTGGCAGGTAAATCAGGCAGAACTAAAACAAGCCGTCACCCCGAAGACGAAAGTAATCGCAGTCTGTAATCCCAATAATCCTACCGGACATATCCTCACGGAAGAAGAAATGAAGACGATCATTAATGCTGCCCAAGAAGTAGGGGCCTGGATTCTGGCTGACGAAGTTTATGCTGGCGCCGAAAGGGTCACCGACAGAGAAACCCCCTCCTTTTACGGTCGATATGATAAAGTTATCGCTGTGGGCAGCTTGAGTAAAGCCTACGGGTTACCGGGGCTGCGGGTTGGTTGGGCCGTTGCCCCTCCAAATATTATTGAAAATATCTGGCGAAGACACGAATACATAACCCTTAGCACCTCCATTATCTCCAACAAACTAGCCGCGTTTGCCCTCTCTCCTAAAGTGCGTCCTCGCCTGATTCAGCGAGCCAGAGAGTACATCCGCCAGGGGTTTCCCCTGCTTCAACAATGGATTGAGCAACAAAAAGATGTCTTTCACTTGGTTCCCCCGCAAGCGGCCGCCATTGCCTTCGTGGGCTATCATTTAAATATAAACTCTACTGAATTGGCCACTAAATTAATCCAAGAGAAAAGTGTATTAATTGTTCCGGGCGATCATTTTGGGGTAGATAAATTTATTAGAATTAGCTACGGGCTGCCCCCGGACTACCTTACGGAAGGACTCACCCGAATCCAACAATTAGTTACCACCCTAAAGTCTCTCTAAGAAAGGTCGAGGACAAGCTAGATAAAATGAGAGGAGCGGCTCCCGAAACCGAAGGAAAAAAGAATAACAAAAAAACAAACCAAAATTTTGCTTGCTTCGCTCCATTTTAGAAATTAACCAGTGGGCATAATCGGTTTTTTACGATTATGCTGGAAGCTCATAAACTAAACAGATAAAATCTCACCAGTTTTCGGCAGCATTTTTTGGTGAATTGCAACTTGTCTTATAAATAGGTGAAGCTCATCTATTATCATGCTGATAGCTTTTATACCCGTTTTTCTATGTAAACAGGCTAATTGTCACCAGTTATATCTCACCAGCTTTGGACAACATAGAGGAAAAAAGGTAAGGAGTCACCACTGTTCACGATCATGCTCAGAGCTTATAAACTAAGAAATATGGTAAATAGGTGAACTGTCACCAGTTTTTTTCAGTTTTTTCCCAAAGGAAGGTATTAACTAGCCTGGCTGACCAGCGTTCTCACTCCTTGCAAGAAATTATCAATATCGCGGTAGGTGACATAAATCGGCGTGGATACCCGCACGCCATAAGTTCCTTTTTCTCTCCTTCCCACCGTGCGGACAACAATGTTATATTTTTCCCGAACATAATCGACAATGCGCTCGGGATCAACATTCTTTACTGAAAAGGCAGTTAATCCTCCACTCAAATAAGGATCATCTGGGGTATGAACTTTTACTCCCGGAATCTTTTTCAACTCTTGTTTTAAGTACCCAGCTAGGGCCTTAATTCTTCTCTCAATTCTTTGTTTCCCTATCTGGGATTGAAAATTAATGGCTTCTCCTAGGGCGACAATAATTGCATCCGCCCGCTGGCTTAAAGTTTCGAACCGCCGGGCATCCTTATATGTATCCCAACCTGAAGAAGCAATCGTCGGCCAGAGTTTATCCTGTGCTTCTTTTTTGACATAGACTACCCCAACTCCCGTCGGAGCACCACACCACTTGTAGGGACTGGTGGCGAAAAAGTCGACCCCTAATTCTTTCATGTTTAAATCAAGCATTCCTAAACCGTGAGCACTGTCAGCCAAGACTAAAACTCCTTTTTGATGGGCCATGGCTGAAAGTTCTTTAAGGGGAGCGATCAAACCCGAAATATAAACGGTATGACTGATACTGATGATTCTGGTGCGGGGAGTAATGGCCTTCTCAAAAGCATCCACTATTTCATCGACACTTTTTGGGGGCAGGCCCAGAGGAACTTCTTTAATTTCGATCCCGTAACGTTTGGCCTTAAGACGCCAAGGATGGGTACCGCCAGGATGCTCCATACTGGAGAGAAGCACCTCATCGCCTGGTTTCATGTCCAGGCCATTAGCGACAAAATTCATCCCTTCGGTCGTATTCCGGGTGAGAACAATTTCCTCGGGACTGGCTCCCATAAAAGCCGCTACTTTTCGCCGAACCTCATCTTTCTGCTTGGAGAGGTAGGCGTAACAGAGAAAGGGATTTTCCACCTGGAGACGGAAACATCTAATTAAGGTATTAAACACCGGCCGGGGCATTGGGCCCACGGTGCCGTTATTCATCATGATGACGCCTTCCTTAAAAAGAAACTTCTTCCGCAGCGCCTCCCAGTAAATGCCATCTGGTGATTCACTTTGAATATATTTCTGGTTTAGCTCGGTAATACTCTGATAAAGAGAAGCATTTAGCCTTTCCAAGGCCGCCACTGAAGCTACCGAGCCCGCGGCCAACCACTTAAGAAAACTGCGCCGGCCTGGCTCACCTTGGCAATCACCATTAAATGACTCAATAAATTTGCTCATGAAATAAACCCTCCCGAAAAATATTATATATTGAAGACAAATAAACCCTCATCATTCACCAAAATATCTAAATTAATAATAAACTGCCCAAAGGCACATTAAGCTCCCGGGCAATAACCTCACACTTAGCTTTTAAAAGGAAAAACAAGGGCCCTCGCTCCCCCGAAAGTCCTTCATAATTTCCCTGTCCTTTACTAATAATCATCTCGGCCTTTAAAAACATCTCCCGAAATTCATCAGAACAAAGCGAAAGAACAGTGCCGGGAGCATCCACACCCGAAGAGATGATTTCGGCTGCCTCTGCAATTCCGGCCGCCTCGGCATCTTCCTGCACGGCATCATTGATGACCGGTTTTTCTCGGACGACATAGACCACTGGTTTAGTCATCTCCTCAATAAGGAGTCGATCAAAAACCGTCTCCCCGGCGTTATCAGCAATATAAAGAATCCGACTTGCCTTCTCCAGTCTTTCCTTGAAACGCTGGTAATGATTGATTATCAGAGGCTGATGAAGAATTTGCTCTATCTCTTTTTCTAGATCAAAAGCCCGATTAACCCCAAAGTCAATTACGTTGCCCACGATGGCTACTCTTACCGCCATAAATAAGGGGTCCGCAGAAGTGCGGATTAATTTTTTAAGATGAGGATAAAGGGCCAAGGCTTTATCGGTCCAGATTTTTTTTAATTGCTGATAAGGATCTTCAATGCCACTTTCCTGGGCAATAATCCGGTAAACTTCCCGGCCAATTTCAGCTGGAGTAGCGGCAAAATCAACTCGAGGAAGCGCCACCGCCACTTTATCCAGAATATGCTTTATTTTCTTCTCATCTGAGGTGTGCAAACGGGCTGTTTTTAAGGCTTGGTTTAAAAAACAAGGATAGCAATCAAGATAGGCTTTCATGCTCAATTTCCTCCATCAGTTTAATTAACGGCTACTTGCTTCAAAATCTTTCATTGGTCTCTTTCTTTTTTCATTCATTCATTCATTCATTCTTTCTTTCATTCATTCTTTCTTTCTCCCTTTCTCCCTTCCTCCCGCCTGTCCTTCCTGCGTGTCTTTCCTGCCTGTTTTTCTCCTGCCTGGCTGACCGCCTTCTGTCCTTCCTTTCGTGACTGCCCTTTATTTTGAAATCGCCTATTCTTTGAGATAAGAAAATCCTCAATCAAGTGGCGATGGCTCGAAAAGGCAATCGGCGGCATTTTTTCGGGAGGGAAAAAAGCTACTGCTTGAGAATCAGAGCCAGGAGATGGCTTGCCTCTGGCTTCAACCTCATAACCAACAATAAGAACTTTCTTATAGCGGGCCGAGCTTTGAGCATAAACACCTACCAGACGAATCACCTTTCCCTTTAAACCTGTTTCTTCCTCCAATTCGCGCAAGCAACATTGCTCGGGGGTTTCATCAATTTCCATAAATCCAGAAGGAAGGGCCCATTCTCCGCGTGCTGGCTCAACTCCCCGGCGAACAAGGAGGATTTCTCCCGAAGCATTCAAGACTAATGCTGCCGCGCAAGGAAGTGGGTTTTCATATCCAATCCACTGACATGCCGGGCAAATTTTTCTTAGCCTTCCCTCCCAGGAGCGTAACTCCAACTGATGGGAACACCGGGGACAATAATAAAATTCTTCTGAATTCATCTATCCTGTTAATCCCATCTGCCCAACTGATCTCTCCTTAACTCCATTTCCTCTTCGCCCGCCGGGCTTTTCTCGAGCCCAGAATCCCTCCATTTAGAAAAAGACCTGCTCCGAGAACAAAACCGAGATTATACCAGAGGCCGTTATTGTGAACTTCATAAAAATTAATCTTCGAGGTGAAAATGGAGACAATAAAAGTTACCGGAGCTAAAAGCCCGTGCCAGAGTCCTCGCCAGAATCCGGCCACTTTTCCTTCCTGGTCAGGGACATTTTTCAAATCGTTGGCACCCGGCAGACAAGCCATCATCAAGATCATAACCAAGCCCAAAACCACCAAAATAATCCCTGTCTTGTAAGTTGACATTATTTTTTTCTCCTTATTTATTTTAGTTCTCCCTAATTCAGCTCTCAAATTATCATCCGTTCTATTTTCTTCTAATCTTTCCTCAATATTCTCTTGATAAATTTAGCTCTTAGCAGTTAGCCACTCTCTTTTCCTTTTTCTTTTACCAATGAAATTCAATTATCAATCATTAAACCCCCTAGGCAGGCTTAATGTTATTTTAGCCTTCTATTTTGTTTGCTTCGAGTCACTTAGGTGGCTATCACCGACCAATCTGCTCACTCTCTCAACCATGAACTCAACAAGCAAATTCTCATCACTTATTACTTTCGAGGACAATTCAAGTTATCTGTCACCTCGTCTTCTAGTCCCAATCCAATTCTAATCCAATGTTGGATTATCGTTACATTTTATCAATAATTTAGAAAAGAGAAAAATAAAAAAGAGGCTTTCTTTTATTTTATCTCGGCGACAAAGAAGGCGGGGTAAAGATTATCCCCATTCCACCTTCTAGAAGATGGTATCCTTTAATGCATAATAGTTATGAGCGAGGAATTAATATCTTTCTAATTTCTACTTAATCCGTTTGGCCTCAAAGATGCCCTCAGGCTGAATAGCTTCCATCCCCACCACCTGGCCATTTTCATCTTCAATAAATCTAACATGAATTGTTTTTACCTGTTTCAGAACAAATTCTCCACCTAAAGTGGGGACTAATTCATACTCTGGCTGACCAGGCACCGAGAGAGTCAAACGATTACCTTTTAAAGAAACAGTTGTTATCTGATCTAATAATTGATATCGGCCCACATATTTCTTAAGGAAAGCAGGATCAAAAAACTTCTTGTCTGGTTTTTTCGCCAAAACAATGGGGTCCACTGTTGCTTCAAAGGGCACTTCAACAGCCGCCACCAATCCATCGACATTGGTTCTGAAAGTCAATTTCATGTCGACAAAGGTTGGATCAGCAGCTCGGAGAGCATTAAAAGTCTCATAATGCCAGTGCTCTAAAGGAGTCTCAATGCCATTATATCGAAAATAAAGTTGCCCTTCTTGCTGAAAAACTTCCAGCTCTCCATAGCCAGGATGATAATAAAGACCCGTGTATTCCTCTAACGCGTGAGCCGGACTAGTGCCTGTTTTACGGCGAGTCTTTTTCTTCTTCTCGGCTTTCTCCTCAACTTCTTCACCTTTAAGCTTTCGCTCAATAGCCTGGCCAATCCAATCTCGCGGCTCTAAACCTAAGATTAAATCAGCCGCCTTGCGGATAATTAACTCCGGCAAGCCAGTCCCGCTCTTATTGGCCAGGGCCACCAACCCTAAATTATCATCGGGTAATAACCAGACCATGGCCGAAAAACCGTCGATGTTTCCTCCGTGATGGACGCGCTGATGCCCTCGGTAAGTATCCACAAACCAGCCCAGACCATAGTCCGCGGGGGTAATTTCCGGGCTAGAAGGAGTCTCCCCGGTAGTCATGTGGGCCAGGTGCATATCTTGCAGGGTCTGGGGTTGAATAATGGTCTGGCCTTTATACTTCCCCTGATTAAGATGAACCATTAACCAGTGACTCATTTCCCGGACGCTGGAATTGATCGAACCGGCTGGCCCCATATTGGTTATTATCCGAAAGGGAATCTTCTCTATTTTTCCTTTGACTTCTCGATAGGGCAGGGCAAAATCGGCATCTTTCTGAGAGTCGATCACGGAAAAATTAGTCCGCTTCATTTCCAATGGGTTGAGGATTCGCTCCTTAACTGCTTCTTCCCACGTCTTGCCCGTCAAAACTTCAATTAAATAACCAGCTGTCAAAAACATTAAATTGTTATACTGAAATTTTTCCCGGAGATCGGCTGTTGGTTGGAGATAAGCTAAACGGCGGACAAGTTCTTCCCGGCTGGCTGAATAATTGTTATACCAGATAAAATCATGACGGGGAAGACCGGAACGATGGGTAACCAAATCACGGGGCGTCAGATGGAGAGTGGCAAAGGTATCATTAAGGCGGAGCCAGGGAATATAGAAGCGAACAGGTTTATTCCATTCCACTTTTCCTTCATCAACCAGAGTTCCTAAGGTGAAAGTAGTAAAAGCCTTGGTGGACGAACCAATGGCCAGAAGGGTATCAGCCGTCATCGGAAGTTTTTTCTCTACATCCCGCCAACCAAAGCCCTGAGCAAAAATAACTGAGTTTCCTTTAACTACAGCCAAGGCTATGCCTGGCACTTTTAGTCCCTTCAATCCCTTCTCTACTACTTTCTCAAAACCCTCTAAGGCTTGCTTGGATTTAACTTCTGGACTAGCCTCCCGTTTCAAGGTAAAGGGGAAAGTTTTTCCCGATTGGGTAAATTCCCCGGTAATCACCCGACCGTCTTCACTGAGTTGGCCACTGAAGACCGGTTTTCCCGGCACTCCTTTGATGGCGAAAGTAATCTTTCTTTCTTCAAGAGAAATATTCTCTAAGGGAAGATCAAAAGCCTTTTGAATCGGAATCGAAATGTCTCCCGTCCAGGAACCATCTGGATTTTGAACAAAGTCAAGGTTAACCTCTAGTTTCATTCCCGGAATATCAATGACTCCCGCCCAATGTCCAGCCAGAGCAGAGGGTTGGGCCGCCCAGGTTAGGATAGGTCCGAGGATAAATCCCAGAAAAATTACTAAAACCCAAAAAGACCTCTTTTTCATTGCTTCTCTCCTTTCTTTTTTATTTTCAATTTTATTCTAAATAGAACCCAAAAAATCTCATCATAAAATTTTTATCTTGAGTTTCCCCGGCAAAAGTCGCCTGCTCCAGAAATTCAACTCTTCTAAGAGAGGAAATTTTTCCATCTTTTCTTCTTCCGTCTCTCCCCTTGGCCTATTTTGGAAAAATCTGATCTCTTCTAAAAAAGAAAGATGGGATTCTCTTCATCCACGGAAGTCCTTTCTTGCCTAAAAATCTTTTTCATGAAAACTTTAGCAATTTTCTTGTTAAACTCTTACTTAGGCGAAAGCTTGTTAAATTATTCAAGGGTTAAATCACCTCAACAACTGCGCTTCTCATTACCAAAAGATAATCTCCTCCGCTTTCAAAACTTTTATCTTGGTCATCGTATAAATGTTTTCTTAATAAGATACGCAAAATAGCCTTGATATGTTCAATTCGAATAATACCCCTCAAAAAAAAGAGGGTTCTTGCTCCCATCAAAATTAATTTGCCTGAAAATATTTTAAACTTATATAATCATATCCTGATTTTTCCCCGAAAACCAAGCCGTTAATAAGATTGGAGGCAATATGGAAAAAGATAAAACCAAAACTACTTTTTCCCGCCGCTCTTTCCTCAAAGCAACCGGGGCCACCAGCGCAGTGTTAGGTCTAGGAGGACTGGGCTTTTTTGGCTATCAAGCTGGGCAAGACCCATCCAGTTACACGGGTTGGAAAACTTTCGAAGGTGGTGACCAGAACTTCCCACGGCATCGCTTTGTGGTGGATAAGCCACCTCATGAGAAAGTAGGACCAACGCGCCGGGTTGATCCTCGGAGCGAAATCGTTTTTTCCCGGCTGCCAACTCTCCTCCTGCATTGGCAAAAGAACCCCACACCTGAAAGCTTGCCCCAGTATCTTCAGGACTACTACCGGGAGCATCCCGAAGATCTAGAGCTTGATCTTTACAATGTTCGAGAACTCAGACCGAAACTAATGGCTGACCAGCAAAAATATGGCCGAGCCTTTATTCTGGCTGAAGCCTGGTCAGAGGCCATGGGCGCTGTTACCCCCCCTCAAATCACCGAACCACCAGAAACAGCTGATTTTCCACCTCGCCGCAGCTATTTCCGAGAAGAAGTACCCCGGCCTTATAAATTAAAGAGCCCGGAGAAGACATCTCGGCTAATTAAAAAAATTACCCACGAACTAGGAGCTACTTTAGTTGGAATCGCCCGGCTCAATCCCGATTGGGTGTTTCAATACCCAATTCCTGGCCGAGGGCTGGATCCGAGCCGTCCCCTGGAAATTCCCTCCCACTGGGAATATGCCATTGTCGTCGGCACTCCAATGTCTTGGGATCCCATGTATGCTAACCCCAACTACGGCACCTCAGAAGATGCTTATTCCATCTCACGGATAATCGCCTACCGCCTGGCCGCTTTCATCAAAAAACTCGGCTATGCGGCCCGGCCCCATACGCCAGGTTACTCTTACGACTTAATGGTACCACCCATTATGATTGATGCCGGGCTAGGCGAACAAGCTCGTAGTTCCATCGTGATTACTCCTGAACTAGGCCCTAATTTCCGAGCCGCGGTGGTCACGACCAATATTCCTCTTAAACCTGATAAGCCCATTAAATTTGGCGTGGAATCCTTCTGTAAAACCTGCAAAATCTGCGCTGAACAATGTCCCAGTGGAGCCATTACCAAAGGAGATAAGGTTGTTGTCCGGGGCTATCGAAAATGGCAATTACACGCTGCTAAGTGTTACAATTTCTGGAATTCAAATCTGGGGAACATGGGTTGTCGTATCTGTATTTCCGTTTGTCCTTACACTCGCAAAGCCAACTGGCTTCATCGAGCCGCTCTTCATCTCAGTTCCAATGACCCGACAGGCCTAACTCATGGAGCCTTAACCAAACTTCAAAAAATTTTCTACCCAGGGCCCAATCCCCAAGATTATTACATTCCTTCTCTGGGAGGCAAAAACGCCTCCTACCGCCGTCCGCCTTGGTGGCTACGCACTGAAGATTTTATAGAATTCGAGTAAGGAGACAACCGATGGGCTTCTTTAATAGTGGTTTATTTTGGTTTATTGAAGGTATTCTAGCCTGCTTAGCAGTCAGAGGAATAAAAATTTGGGCCGAAGATCGGGGGCTTATCCTGAGATGGTGGAAATGGTTGTATGTGTTCGCCTGGTTTACCCTCGCTGGGTTTACTCTGGCCTTTATCGGAACCAGCCTCGGTGAGAATGAACCCATCGCTGCCTTGCGAGGGGGCATTTTATTTGGAATTATTACTATCATCCTCGGAGTAGGCGGCTGGCGCTGGCTAACCCTCTCTAAAAGAAAAGATTGAAATTTGTAGTACCTACAGGAGGTAAAAATAAGTTGAATTGCAGGCTTAATGACGCTTGAAGGGAAAAAAATTGTTCTGGAAATGCATGAAAAAATGAATCATTCCCATTTGGAACTAACTTCTATTTGTGAGTGAGCTCGGGTTACCCTTGGTGCTCTCAAACTTAACCAAATTCTCTCGCTAGCATTCACCTCATGAGCCAGACAAAGACCCAAATCAAGATAGCTACACCCATCCAGCTGACAAGAAAGCCGACTATGCTCACCAGTGACGGTTTCATAATCTCGAAGTCCGGATGATTTATCAGGGCTTTTCGCGGTGCCGGCTTAATCCCTTTAGGTAAAGTAAGCGGCTCAACTTCCGGTTCACCAGGCCGGACTGGTGTCCGCAAACAGGCATAGACTCGATCCAGTTTCTCTTTAGCCGGTGGCTGGGTTACCAGACTGACTCCTATCATAACCACGAGCCCCACTGTCAAATAGAAAATCATCTGCCAGGGCAAGGATAATTGGCCCTTATACAGCATAAAATCAGGCAGGGATTGAGCGAAACGGGCGTTAAAGTCCCAGCCGATGAAGCTGAGGCGGCTGGTGAAAGCCCAAGCCGCGAAACCACTCAAGGTTGAGGCCCAGGCTCCAGCGGAAGTCGCTCTTCTCCAGAAAAAACTGGCCCACATAGCAATGCCCATCATGGCATGCACTTTCCAGAAAACCTCTAAACCTTGGACTACGCCCGAAACAGCAAAGGCAATAATGATGCCAGAGATAACAACTGCCACCGAGGCAATTCTTCCGATAAGAATGTAATGTTTTTCCTCTTGACCGGGCCTCATCAAAGGTTTGTAGATGTTTTCTGTGAACAGAGCTGCCGAGGAGACCATAAAGCAATCACAAGAACTCATGACCGCGGCTAACATGGAAGCAATAAAAAGGCCGATAAGACCGGGAGCTATCATCGGCAGGAAATCACGGGCCATGAATCCCCACACAAAGTCTGGATTGGCCGTTTTACCCGTGTACAAAGCTATAGCGCACAACCCGGTCAAAACCCAGGCAATGGTGCAGATACGCTTGAGAAACATCCCCCCGACAAGGCCCACCCTTGCATCTCCCTCACTCTTACCAGCGCCGCACAAAGCCATGGAATAAGGAGACGTAACCCAACCTATCAGCCCGTTTACAGCGATAACAATGACATAAAGGGTCGTGATTTCACCAGGCGCCACAATCGAAAAGACCGAGGTATCTCCCACGGCCGCCTTCAAGCCGCCCAACCCCCCCACTGCCTTTAAAGCAAAAGGCAGAATCATAAAAGAAAGAATAATGGTTAAAATACCCTGAAGAAAATCAGTAAGGATGGCGGCTTTCAAGCCTCCCAGCACACCATAAAAGACGAAAAGTCCGGTGAGAACAAAAATGGCCAAAGCCGAACTGATGGCCCCACTGGTGACAGAGGTGATAAGAGCACTTGAAGCCTTGAGAGTAACCCCAATATTAACCGAGAGTTGAGCCATGCCCACCAGGGCGTAAAGAACCGCAACACTCTGGCCATAGCGAATGTTGAGATAGTCAGCAGTTGTTACCGCCCTCATCCGCCGGAAAAGAGGAGCCAGCAGCCAGTAGAAAGGAGTGGCAAATAACCACAGCCATTGATACCAGATTCCAGAAGCCCCAGAAACAAAGCTCTTAGAAACCACAGTTACCGCCTGATCAGTATTGGTGCCCGTACCGAAGGTAAAGAAGGTCATCATGGCTTTGCCAAAATCACGCTCGCTAATAAAAAAGCTCGAGGCGGTTTTTATTTTTTTTGAGGTCCAGACTCCTATAAAAGCTAAAATGCTTAGATAAATAATAATAACCAGCCAATCAGCTACCATTTGTTCTCACCTTTAAAAACTCATATATACATAAATTTCTAATCCCAAAGCATTTTCAATTTTTCGCTCCGAGCCAGATAAATCCCGTGAGTCCCAGGGGATTTCTGAGCTGAATTGAATAGCATCCAGATAAAAAATACTAATCATTTTTTTCTGGAATTATGGGTAGCACAATGTGGGAAGGATACTTTTCTGAGTGATGGATGGTATTTTTAGCTATCACCCATTCTGTTTCATCATAATTATTCCCACCAGTGTTGAGATTTCTTTCCCAGAGGGGAAAATCACTGCTTGAAACTTGAACCCGGATTCTATGTCCCTTTTCAAAGTAATTGCTGGTGGCATCAAGATCTAGTTGAAGTTTATAGACTTCACCTTCTTTCATCCAAACTTTTTTAGTAAATCCTTCTCGATATCGTGCTCGTAAAATACCCTGCTGGATATTGTAAGCTGTTCCATCGGGATAGACATCCACCAGTTTAGCCGTAAAATCAGTATCCTTGGCTGATGAAGAAACATAAAGAATAACAGTAATGGGACCCGTTACTTCCACCCCTTTTTTCAAGGGAGAAGTGGTGTAGACTAAAACGTCGTTTCGAATCTCAACTCTGGCTTGATCGACAGCTCCAGCCGGAGTTCCATAAGGGGTCCCTCGCTGACCACCTACAGAAGGGACCGGATGGCCGGGATCATAGATAAATGAATCTGAAGGCTCATTCTTTGGAGGCCTTGTCGAAAGCCAGCCATCTCCATTGCGGCTGTTAGCCTGACCCCGGCTGTGGAAGTAATATTTGGTGTATTGCGTTTCGGGCAAGGGCCAGACATCAGACGACTGCCACTTATTAAGCCCCATGGTATAATACTGCACCTTGGGCATCTTGGTTATGCCGTTATCTATTCCTTTTAGCCAGTAATCAAACCATTTAAGATAAATTTCCATATAATTCAATCTGGCATCGCCGACATCACGCTCACCTACAATCGTGTGTTCAGAAGCTCTCTCAAAGCCACAATGAGTGGTGGGAGCAACAATTAAAAACTGATGGTTTCGAGCAGTCTCTGAAACTGCATGTTCCCTGAAATAATTGAATTCAAAAATAGTCTCATCAACACTGGGATCATACCAGCAACTCATATGCAAGGCTGGAACATCAATCTTTTCCGTCCCATCATAATACCCCATAACGTCATGCCACCAGGGATCACCAAAATCGTGGGTTATCAATTCCTCCCAATCATTGGGAGGTGCTCCGGCTGCTTTCATAACATCAATAAGAGGTAGGTACCAGTTAAGTTTCTCAAAATCAACTTGAGGAAGGTTAACTGGACCAGGTTCAAAAAAATCACGAATCTTACGAACCTCCTCATCAGAGAGGCCGGGTGGCGGTTTTAATGAATATTTGCAGGCAGCTTCAAAATACCAGGAAATGCTGGCTGCTAAATCAAGAACACCACCTTTAAAACCAGACCAATATCTGTAACGACCATTGGCAGCCCCAATCATCGGACCACATTGCGGTATCATGCAGGTCAGATTAGGATGCCTCAAAGGAGCCTGGGCAGCTTGAACTTCCGATGGGTAAGAACAGCCAAAAGTGCCAATCTTGCCGTTACTCCAGGATTGTTTGGCCAACCAATCCACCGTGTCATAGCCATCATCAGCCTCATGTCCTGCCGGAGGTGAAAAAATTCCTTCGGATTCGAATTTTCCCCGGCAGTCTTGGACAGCCACCACGAAACCATGGGAAGCAAAGATATAAGCCCTTGGCCTTTTTTCTCGATCCCTGTAACTTTTCTTGTTATAAGGAGTCCGAATGAGAATAACCGGCAGCTTCTCTCCTGCCTTCTGAGGAAAATAAAGGTCAGTCGACAACCGCACTCCGTCTCTCATGGGCACCATTTGGCTTTTCACTAGCCGCACTTCATATTTCGGCTGCGCTTGTTCTGCCGCCCATACTTGAGTGAATAAGATCAAAGAGACAAAAGAAAGGACAAGTATTGACAGGCGGAAACGAAACTCCGACATTTTCTATCCCTCCTTAAAAATAATTAATAATAATCCTCCGTTCAGTTTAAGCTAATGAATTCCGCCCTTTGTTTGCTATCATATCATTAGATCCACAACTTTTTTGTCTTTGCCTACCACAATTTTTTTATATCATCCTCAAGGCCAGTCATCTCCCATCGGGTCAGAGAAATAGGAATTATGCCTCCTCCCATAAAATCATCCATGAATCGGCGAAGCGTAAATTTTTCCTTCAACTGGAAAGCTCTATCCTTGAGTAACTGCCAGATCATGTTTTTACCGATAACATAGAAAGTCACATGCCCTGGCGCTCGCAGTGTTTCTTCAATATCCCACCACACGGAATCACTGTCTTCAGCTGCCCAAGGATAAGGAAGCATCTGAACGAATTTTTGAATGCCCTCCTGTAATGAATACTCGTTGCTGTGCATTTTTAAGTCAACAAGGGCCCGGGCTGTGCGAAAAATCATCCAAATGTAGGTGATTTCCTTGGCCCGTGGCCGATTATCAAGCATTCCTAGTTGCAACAACATTTCTTCAACCCAAAAAGACAAGGCCTCCGAACGGGCCTCATGCATATCAAAGAGCCTGATAACACCCCGGATGGGACGAGTGTCTCCATCCTGGTACCAAATTGTCCTGCCTCTTGTATAATAATGGCCAAAAAAAGTATGCGTAATTTGCGTCATGGGTTCTCGATCGCAACATTGCTCAAAAAAATCATAATCGTCCGGATTTAAATAAGCGCTGATACCCCATGTCCGAGGATAATGATGGGGAGGAAGAGGCTTGAGAAAAGAAGGAACGGAAATCACTTCTTCCTGCCGCAGAAATTCAAAGAGCTGTTCAGCGGCCTCCTTCTGACGCTTCAGATTTTCCTCTTCACTGGAGGTGATTTTAAAGGGAGGAAGTTTGCGGTTCTTATGCTCCTCCAACTTCAGAAAAGAAACGGCTCGATTGTATTCGCTTTGGATGATGGTCAAGCACTCATCCCAAGTATAGGGGATGAGCTGGACATTTCTCAGCCACCAGTTGTAGTTGTCTCGGCCAATGCCGGCCGGAGCTTTCATTTTGCTTTTGTTCTGCCTAAGCCACTCTCTGAAATCTTTGACGGCAGCCAGGGCCTGAGTGGCATCTTGAACCAAACGGGGGTGATGTTGGGTTAACCCAGAGATAAGCCCCTCCAAAAAAGAAATTTCTTTTTCTTTAACCCGAATGGCAATCGTCGCCAGCTCCCCTGAACCTTCGGTTAGATTCTCTTTGGCCTGTTCAAAAAGTCTCGGTATAGCCTGAAGCTTCATCCTGAATTCCGGAATCTCTTTATCTGGCAGAGGTAATCGAGGAGCGCTCAACGGCCAGTCAGAAAGCATCCTGGTGTAATGAACAATAAGGCGAGGATACATACCATCTATAATATTGTAAAATCCTGGATCCCGCGCCCATGGCCGCAGAATTCGATGATCAAAATCCACCCCGTTCATCTCAGCCCGGACAACCTGGTAATCAACCTGGCGGGCTACAGGCCATCCCGTTGGATCAATCGCAGCCAGTCGCTGCTGATATATCTTTAATTCTCTATACTTCTCCTCCATCGAGGAAGAAGTGTAATCTGGCACACCATCAACCACCTTTGGCTTCAAGAATTCTCGAAATTCCTGGAACAGGGCGATCAAATCAGCATAATCACCAATCTTTGTCATTCAGACCTCCTTTCGAACGGCCGCGACAAATACGGCCCACGCATTCACCACCGCAGACTTCTCAAACTGCAGGCTTATATTTATCATAAAATTTAGTCCAAATCGATTCCAGTAATTTTTTCGCCCCGCCGGTAAAAATCAACGCCGGGACAAAAATGATGACATTCCAAAAACCGCTTCCGTTTCATCTTCTTCGGCAAACAGGAAGAAAACGGGCTCGGCTCTATTGGCCAAATAGGCTATTTCTTTACATCTATTTATAAAAGAAAAGACCAAGATTTGACTTTAAAATCTTAGAATGATAGACTCAAATTCTTAATCCATCATCCATTATTTTGATTTGCCTACTTTCGTTTCATCAAATTAAAGGAAGGGACATGAATCATTTTTCTCTTATTATCGATCATCTGGCACCCAAAAAATTCTTCCCAAATATAGATTTTCCTTTCCTATCAGAATTATCGCCAATTTCTATCTTCGCTTCATCAGCGCTCTTTCCAACTGGCTTATCTTTAAGTGCCAGCAGGAGGTAAAAATGAGTCGAATTGCGGGTCTAATGATACCCAAAGGAAAAAAGATAGTTCTCGAGATGCTAGAAAAAATGAAGCATCCCCATTTGGAGCTGACTTCCATCTGGGAAGGAACTCAAATCACCTTTGGTACTCTAAAACTCAAGCGAGTCAAAGAAAGGCCTGGTCCTTTGCCCGGCTCCAAAGAAAGCACCAATATTATCATGGATGGAAGAATTGTCCATCCCCAAGGGTTAATCCCTCCTGAAGCTGGCCGCCAATCTCACTTAGAAAAGATTATCGACACTTTTAATCAATTGGGAATTAAAACATTCGAGTTGCTTGAAGGTGAGTTTGCCTTAGCTATTGCTGAAAGGAACCGCTTAATTTTAGCTCGGGATCACTTGGGAATTAGTCCTCTCTACTATGGTTTCCACAATGGTCACTTCTGTTTTGCTTCGGAAATAAAAGCCTTAGTGGAAGTAGTGGAAGAGATTAAGGAATTCCCACCCGGGCATTTTTTCCTTTCTAACCTCGGTCTTTTCCCCTTTAAATGCTTAATCCCCGAAGAAATTGAAATTGAAAACCCTCAAGAAAGCACTAAAAGGCTTTATGATTTCCTCGAACAAGCCGTTACCCGTTCTCTTTCCCCAACCATCAAGGAAATTGGAGTATGGTTGAGTGGTGGAATCGATTCCAGTGCCATAGCTGCCTTAGCCAAAAACCACCTTGAACATGTCCATACATTTTCAGCCGGCGTGGAAGGCGCTCCTGATCTCGAATACTCTCGCCTTGTGGCCCAATATTTGGGAACCCACCACCATGAGCGTCTCTACTCCTTAGAGGAAATGCTTAAAGTTTTGGATAAAGTCATCTATCATCTCGAATCCTTTGACGCTCCCCTTATCAGAAGTGCCATCGGTAACTATCTTGTCGCTGAATTAAGCACCGAACATGTCCCCTTTGTACTTTCCGGTGAAGGTGGTGATGAACTTTTTGCTGGTTATGATTATCAAAAAAATTGCCAGGGGGAAGTGGAGTTAACTCTCTGCATGCAAGAGGCCATGGCCGCCCTTCACAATACAGCTCTCCAGAGAGTTGATCGCTCAGCATGTGCTCACGGCCTGGGTGTAGCCACTCCTTTTCTTGATCCTGACCTCGTTCGCTACGCTTTGGCCATCCCGGCGCGGTGGAAAATTAGAGAAAAAGACGGTCTCGAAAAATGGCCTCTTCGCCAAGCCCTGGCCGGATATCTACCCGACGAGGTGGTCAACCGCAAGAAAGAAAAATTTTGGCAGGGAGCTGGAGTTTGGGACATAGTGGCCGATTACGCCGAACAGAAAATAAGCGATGAAGAATTTGCACGGGAAAGGGAACTTACTCCTAATTTCCAGCTTCGATCCAAGGAAGAGCTTCTTTATTACCAAATCTTTAAGAGCTTTTTCGGTAACAAAATTCCTCTGGATAAAATCGGGCGTACTCAACATATATGAGCCAGCAATTTATCGACCCCATCACCACGGAAGTTATTCGGCATGCCCTCCAGGGAATTGCTGAAGAGATGGGGGTTAGCTTAATTCGCACCGCTTATTCGACCAATATCAAAGAACGCCGCGACTGCTCCTGTGCCTTATTTTCTGCGCAGGGAGAATTGGTGGCTCTAGCCGAGCATATCCCCATTCACCTCGGTTCAATGTTGGGCTTAATGAAAACAATAAACGAAAAATTTCCTCTGGCCTCACTTCACCCAGGAGACATCATCATCACCAACGATCCTTATCGGGGAGGCGGTTCTCATCTTCCCGATGTAACGCTTGTCCAACCAGTTTTTCTGAAAGATAGGTTAGTGGGCTTTGTGGCCAATATTGCTCACTGGGCGGATATCGGGGGTGCTTTCCCCGGCGGTGGTACTGGCGGGGCCTCATCGGAAATTTTCCAGGAAGGTCTCCGTATTCCACCCCTTTTTCTCTATCGGCAAGGAAAATTCCAGTCGGAAATAGCCGAAGCAATCCTAACTAATTTACGCCAGCGCCGAGAAAGGGAAGGAGACCTTCGGGCCCAACTGGCCTCTCTTCATCTAGGAGAAAGGAGGCTAAAAGAACTTTTCCAGCGGTATGGACGAAAATTAATGGCGACCACGCTCACTTCGCTTTTTAATTACAGCGAAAAAATTCTTCGCCAGCAAGTCCGGTCTATCCCTCCCGGAAATTATCAATTCCAAGACTATCTGGACGATGACGGTCTTTCATTAAAGCCATTAAAGATTCAAGTTAAAATTAAGGTTGACCATGAAGATCAACCATCCTTAATCTTTGACTTCACCGGCACTGATCCTCAAGCTGAAGGGGGAGTTAACATGGTCCGAGTCGCTCTAGAAGCCTCTGTGTACTACACCGTCAAGGCTCTCTTGGCTCCAAATATTCCCCTGAATGCTGGCTTCTTGCGGCCCATTAAAATCATTGCTCCCGCCGGAACCTTGGTTAATGCCCAGGAACCGGCCGCGGTTGGTGGCCGGACAGACACTTGCCAAAGAGTGGTTGATACCCTCCTGGGTGCTTTTAGTGCTGCGCTTCCCCAGAAAGTCATGGCTGCCTCCAACGGCGCCACCACTGCTCTTATTTTTGGGGGAACAAGAAAACTCTCAGGAAAAGATTTCGTCTATGTTGAAGCTCTGGGTGGTGGAATGGGAGCTCGTTTTGCCCGGGATGGACTTGATGGTATTCAGGTGCACATCACCAACACTACCAATTTACCGGTTGAAGCCCTAGAAATGGAATACCCTCTCCGGGTCCTCCGATATGGACTGGTCCAAAATTCCGGGGGACCAGGCAAGTATCGGGGTGGCTTAGGACTAGAAAAGGAAATTATGGCCCTAGCCCCAGTTCTTTTCTCCGCTCACTCTGACCGGCACCGGTTTCGACCTTGGGGTCTAAAGGGTGGCTTGCCTGGACAGCCGGGCATTTTTCTTCTAAAGGCTAAAAACAAGAAAAAAAGAAAAATTCCTTCCAAAATAAATGGTTTTCTTCTCCAGCCAGGAGACACGCTTCTTGCCCAGACCGCTGGCGGTGGTGGTTATGGTTCTCCTCAAGAAAGGCCGCCAGAGAAGGTGGTTCAGGACTACATTAGCGGGAGAATAAGTCGCTCTCATGCCCAGCAAGCCTATGGAGTGGTCCTTAAGGCGAGGGCAAAAAAAATCTTAGCCAAAGCCACTCTTCAACTCCGCCCAACTGGGAGTCAACCGGAGGAAGAAGAAAAATGAAAGTGGCTATTGATACGGGGGGTACTTTTACCGATATTCTTTTTTTCGACGAAGAAAAAAATACGCTTTGGCCTCTTAAAATCCCCAGCACTCCCGCTCACCCAGAAAAAGCCTTTCTTCGCGGCCTACTTGAGGTTACTGATGTTGCCCAAAGCAAACCCGCTCTAATCACCACTATCATCCACGGAACAACATTGGTTACCAACGCCCTCCTCCAGCAAAACACGGCTAAAACAGGGCTCCTCGTTACGGCGGGCTTTCGGGATTTACTCGAAATAGGCCGCCAGGACCGGCCCGAACTCTACAATCTCCAGGTGGAAAAACAGCCACCTCTAGTTCCCCGGGAATTAATTCAGGAAATCCCCGAAAGGATCGGGCCTGATGGTCAAGTGCTAACAGAACTTGACGGACCATCTGCCCGCAGAGCTCTCCGCCGCCTTCACCAGGAAGGAGTGAAAACCCTGGCTGTATCGTTTCTATTTTCCTTTCTCAATCCTCGGCATGAACAAAAGCTTGGCCAACTCGCCAGGGAATTTTTTCCCGAAGAACACATCTTTCTTTCTAGCCAAATTTCTCCTGAATTTCGGGAATACGAGCGGACCAGCACCACCGTGGTCGCAGCAGCGGTGGCGCCCCTTGTCGTTGACTATCTCAAGGTTCTCTTGAAGAAGCTTAATCAAATTGGCTGTTCTCTCGCGGAAATTTTCATTATGCACTCAGGAGGAGGGATGTTGCCGGCTAAAGAAGCCACGCGTCATCCCCATCAACTAATCGAGTCTGGACCAGCTGCCGGGCTTATCGCCGCTGCCCACTGGGCGAAACTACTCCAGCTCCCGCAGGTCATCGCCTTTGATATGGGCGGAACAACGGCCAAAGCGGGGGTTATCTTCGACGGCAAACCTCAATACACTGTTGATTACCAAGTGGGAGGGAAAATTCATCGCGGTGGGAAAAACTATGGTGGGTATCCGGTTCGCTTCCCCATGATTGATCTAACCGAATGTGGGGCTGGCTCAGGAAGCATTGCCTGGATAGATGCCGGGGGACATCTGCAAGTTGGCCCACAAAGTGCGGGGGCCTACCCTGGCCCGGCCAGTTATGGCCAGGGAGGGGAGGAAGCCACCGTAACTGATGCTTATTTACTCCTTGGCTATCTTCAGCCAGACAATCTTCTCGGTGGACGAAAAGCTCTTCATCCGGATTTAGCCAGCAAAGCTGTCCAGGATAAAATAGCCCATCCTCTCGGACTGGGAAACCGGCAGGCAGCTCAAGGAATCCTGACTATTATCAATGCTAACATGCTGCGAATCCTCCGCCTTGTCTCCCTTGCCCGGGGATACGACCCCCGGGATTTCACTCTCCTAGCTTACGGGGGAGCTGGGCCTCTCCATGCTTGCCAGTTGGCCGAAGAAATGGGCATAAAAAAAATCATTATCCCGCCTTTCCCTGGTTTATTCTCTTCGGTTGGCCTTCTTCTGGCGGATATAACTATGGATTTTGTCAAGACTAGAATACTTCTGTTAGAAAATGAAAACATATCCCTCCTGCAAACTATCTTTTCTCTCCTTAAGCAGGAAGCAAAAGCATGGCTAAAGAAAACCAGCTCAGCCCGAGAAAAATCAGCGTTATTCCCTTCGGCTGATCTCCGTTATCAAGGTCAAAATTATGAGCTGAATATTCCTTTTTCAGGGGAAAAATTTACTACTGAGCTAATAACTTCACTTCTCTCCGCTTTCCATCAACTCCACCACCAATTCTATGGTCATAGTGACCCGAATGAGCCCGTGGAAGTGGTTAATCTCCGTTTAAAAGCAGTGGTCAAAGGCCCTAAACCTCAATTCCCACCTTTGGCCAAAGCCCTCCATCCCCTTTCAGAGTCCAGAAAATCATTTAGGGAAATATGGTTACCTCAAAACACCAAGAAAGGCCTTCGTTCGATAAAATGCCCTGTTTTCCGGCGAGATAGCCTCCGAGCTGGCCATAAAATTAAAGGCCCAGCTCTCATCCAAGAAACAAACTCAACCACCTTTGTCAGTCCAGCCTGGCATCTCCTCATTGATTATCAGGGCAATTTAATCTTAGAAAGATGAATCCTTGATAACTATTTTTGAAACCAAAAAAGAAATGGGTATGAATTAATTGAAAAATTGAGAGAGCTTGGCTTTCATAAAGAATCTGTTGACATAGGAACGGAATCTTTGTTTTAGACAAAGATTTGGTCATAAGCGACTTCAATCCTGTACCCGAAGATATTACGGCCAGAACTTTCTCTTCCAAAGACTTCTTTCTCTTTCACTACTATTTAGAGATAAAGACATTAGGCACTTTATAACCTGAAGCTTTCAACAGCTTTAAGAGTTCTTCTCTCTTCTCCGAAAAATCGCCTGAAAAAATGGCCCCACATTTCATTATATTTACTTGTTCTTCTGACAATTTTACGGCAAAAGCCAGGCAGCTTAATTCTCCACACTTTTTACAGTTTGTTCCTGGCAAAAGTTTGTAAATATCCAAAGCTGTAAGTCTAGATCTTCTCTCATAACTGGGCTCAATTGAGTTTTCATTTTCATAACAATAATTTATTCTCTCTTTCAGCCATTCAGTAATCTCTTTGGCGTCTTTTTCGTTTAAAATCTTCCCGGCGGCTATTTTATTAGGATGAATGGTAATAAGCCGGCCTTCTTTTTTTATAGTCAAAGTATGACTCAGGTGATTGTAAATAGCTCCCTCTAATACCGTGTTTAAATAGGGAAGTATTTTTGAAACATTCTTATCAAAATAAGCAATAAATCTGATTTTTTCTGGATCCGCCAGACAAGGGAAAATATGAGTAATTTTTATAGTTTTTATAAACATGTTCTTTTATCTTTTTATATCATTTACTAGTTTGAATTTGGTCATTCAAAAACTTCTCTTTAATCTCCTCTTAATTGATCAATACATCTTTTTGTAATAGTTAACCATGCCTCAAAAATAAACTCAAAAAACTCAATTTATTGAACCTGAAGTTACATTTCTTTGGAAATCAGTTGGGCAGCAAGGTTCATACCTCAGCAGCCTCTTGGCCGGCCTAAGCTTTATTGTGGCTATTGCTTTAATTTTCCTCACCATCTAGGTCTACATTAAGATTTCTCAAGAGCTAGAAAGCCTAGCAATTTATAATTAAGAGTTGACAACTTTTTTTTATTTTCTCTTTCCGAGCTTAAGCCTGTTGCCTAACCGAATCTTGAAGAGCTTTAATGGAAACTGGCTTTAAAGGCGGGCGAACCGTAAAAAGCCCTATTTCCTCTCCCTTTTTCTGACATAAAGCCTGGAGTAAATCATAGATTATCGGAGCACAGGTCCGGCCTTGACATTTTCCCATGGCACACCGGGTGGCAATTTTTAAAGCGTTCGGATTATAACAGCCCATCTCCACCGCCTCCTTAATCTGCCCCACCGTCACACTTTCACAACGACAAACGATAGTTTCATCGGAAAGCTCAAGGAGTGATTGCGGCTCCACCCGGTAAAGAGAATTAAAATATTTAGCAAAACTTAAATGATGCTTTCTCTCTTTTTTTAATTTTGTAACCACCCTGGCTAAACTAGAATCTTTCTCTTGTCCCAAGTGGCGCAAAATGTTATAGGCGGCCAATTTGCCTTCATTAATCGATTTTTGTCCCCCGCCAATACCGGTAATCTCTCCAGCAGCGATAATCCCAGCCACATTTGTTTCCAAATCATCATTAACCTTAACTATCCAACCCCCTTTCTCCGGTTGATACTCCAGTTCACATCCGGCCAACTGAGCCGCTTCAACATTAGGCACAAATCCATAGCCAATGGCTAACGATTCCACGGAGTAGGTCTTTTCACTTCCTGGGATTAATCTTCCCTTGGCGTCAACACGCCCAATCACCACTTCTTCAACTTGTTTTTCTCCGCGGGCTTCAACTACTTTTCGCCGGTATTTTAGGGGCACTCTCTTTCGATAAATCAAAGACAAGTAACGAGCCCCTTCCCAGAATTTAGCGGATTGATGGAAAATCTGCGGGAAAAATTTAATTTTGTTGAGCATCGGAGTTTGTTCCATAATGCCCAAAAGCTGGCCGCCATTTTTCAAATATTCATAGGCTGCAGCCATTAAAAAAAGTCCTGAACCAGCAATAATCGTCCGGCGGGCGGGCAAAACACCAGAACTTTTCATCATCACTTGAAGGAGGCCCGTGGAATAAACTCCAGGCAAGGTCCAGCCCGGAAATGGGAAAAACCGTTCTCTAGCCCCGGTGGCTACAAGAAGACACTCATAATTGAAAGCATAGGTTTTCTCTCGATTCCATTCCACAAGAATCTCCGAGGGGGGATAAACTCCCATTAACGTGGTTCTATTCATCAAGGTAATTTTTTTCTGCTTGATTTGCTCCACCAAGCTAAAACCGATTTTTTTAATCTTATCCAATTTCGGTGAATATTCTCCCAGTTGCTCAGGAATTCGCCGTAACAATTGCCCCCCTAGATGAATGTTTTCATCAAAGAGAAGCACATCCAGTCCATGATCAGCCAAGATGGTGCCGGCCACAATTCCCGCCAAGCCACTCCCCACGATGATAACATCATATTTGTTTTTTGCGGGAATCATTTCTTCACTCACCAATTTTAATTTCCATGCCATCTTCAACTTCGGTCATACAAGCCCGAACATTGGGTCGACCATTTATGGTCACCGTACACTCAAAACAGACCCCCATTCCACATAAAGCTCCCCGGGGTTGGTGACTAACAGGATTTTTCTTGAGGATCTTAATCCCCGCAGCCATCAAAGCTGCTAGCACTGTTTCGCCAGCATAAGCTTCGATTGTCTGGTCGTTTACTTTTAATTTAACTTTTTCTTGACGAGTAATTGCTGGAATTCTTAAATCTTCCATGATCAGTCCTTTAAAATAGACAGTCAGAATGATAGGAAATTTAAAATTTGAGAGTATAAACTAGCTATTTTGTCCCTCAGTTGTCAAGGAAAAAACGAACCCTACGGGGGCTTAATAAGCAAACCCAACATTTTTGTCGGGCAGCAAGCAGATATTATCTCTTGGCGGTAAAAAAACTGAGGTTTTAGATTTTATTGACTTCAAAAAAGGGCTGTGTTAAAACCATTTCTTCTTTTTTGAGGCGATCTTGATTTTTAGAATTAGCTTTTGTCCCCAAGTGACGGGAATGAGTTACTACGTTAAGGCGAAGGAAAATGTCTCCGCTTCGGTCGAGATTTTTAACGTCATTCCTTCACCGCCCTTCGCGGCGCCCGAGGCGGTCGGGTTCCCTCCAAGGACGGTTCCGGAAGGCTAAATCTTCAATGTCGCTTCGACATTCTCCTTCGCCTTTATTTCGATTTTGTTTCCCGTCAGTTTGGGACAAAGCCTAGAATTAATAACTAACTAAAAATACTTTCGTAGTCGCTGGCAAACTCAAAGATGGTAAAAGACGAAAACAAGAAGGATAAACGATTGACCTTTTCCTAAGCAAAAGGCAAAGATGAGGTTATTATTAAAAAATTCCCGGTCTCATCTTTCCCAACGAGAGGATATTTTGTTATAGGGTAAGAGTTTAAATGTAATTAATTATCAAATATTATTTGGAGAGAAATTATTTTTAAAGAGAAATAGAAATGAGCAATAAAACGACCTGCGACGTAGCCATTATCGGGGCCGGCATCATCGGCTTGGCCACCGCTTATTATTTAAGTAAAAAGGGAATGAAGTTAGCTATCATCGAGAAAAATTACATTGGCTCAGGATCAACTTTAAGATGTATCGGTGGCATCCGACAACAATTCTCCACTCCTACCTCGATCAGAGTTATGAAAGAAAGCGTTTCTTTATTTGCTCAAATGAAGGAAGAATTCGGGTTTTCGGTTGACTTTCATCAGGGGGGCTATCTTCTCTTAGCTCACGATGAGCAATTAGTTGAAGTGTTTAAATCTAACATCCAAATTCAACGACAAGAAGGTGTTAATGTTTCCCTTCTAACCCCTGAAGAAACCAAGGATCTTGTCCCGGAACTAAATATTACTGGTCTTCTAGCGGCTGCCTATTGCCCCGATGACGGCCAAGCTTACCCTTTTTTAGTTCTAAAAGGTTACAAACAGAAACTCGATGCAAAAAGACAAGCTTTTTATCTTCATAATCCCGTGACTAAAATCGAAAAGCCAAAAAACTTTATCCTCACCTTACAAGATGGCTGTCAACTAGAAGCCCCCAAAGTTGTGCTTAGTGCTGGCCCCTGGACCAGAGAATTAGCCCAGCAAATGGGATTAGATCTTCCTCTTTACCCCGAAAGGCACGAAGCCCTCGTTACCGAGAGAATTCCCAAGATAATCGACCCGATGCTTGTTGACTATCGACAAGATGGCTGCTACTTTCATCAATACCTCAGTGGTCACATCGTGGGTTGCTACACCCCCTACCCTAATTTTCCAGGCATCTGTCATGAAGCTTCCCTTGAATTTCTGCGGGAAATGGGCAAACGGATGATCCGCCTAGTCCCCGCCTTGGAGAAAGCCACCATCCTCCGTCAATGGGCCGGCTGTTACACGATGACTCCCGATGGCAGCCCAATCGTCGATGAAAGTCCTATCTCCAACCTCTATATCGCCTCAGGCATGAGCGGCCATGGTTTTATGTTTGGGCCGGGCATCGGACGACACCTGGCCCATTTCATAGCCGAAGAAAAATGGGATGTGGATTTTAGAGAATTCGCCATTGACCGTGCTTTTAAAGGCAAGGAAAGCCTAAAATAACTTTAGAAGAAGGAAAATGGCCATGAACTCATCGCCAGCGAAATTCATCAGTATTTTTAATGATGTTCTGGGTCCGGTAATGAGAGGCCAATCAAGTTCCCACACCGCTGGATCTTATTTTATCGGGAAGATGGCCCGGGAATTATTGGGCGAGCCCCCTTCCGCAGCCAAGTTTATTTTCCATCCTGATGGTTCCTATTCCCGAGTCTTCCAAGCTCAAGGATCAGATTTAGCTTTTGCCGCCGCCTTGCTGGATTGGACACTCACCGATGAAAGATTTCCCCAAGCTCTTAAAGTGGCCCACGAAAAAAATATCCAACTCGAGTTTTCGGTATCTCCTTTTCCTGAAGCTGATCATCCCAACAGCGTGAAGATCCTCTTAAAATCTAAAAAGGGGAAATCATTATCCCTGGTCGCAAAATCAATTGGGGGAGGCGCCATAAAAATTGTCAAGCTAAACAATTGGCCGGTGGGGCTTGACGGGAAAAATCACGTAGTTATCATTCCCGGCCAGAAGGCAGATTCAAGAAAAATACAGGCCATCATCCAAGCTTATCCAGGGGAAATTGACTTAAAAGAGAGAGAAGGCCAAGCTCTCTTGGTCACCAAGTTTCAACAAAAGCCCGATCAAGCTCTAGTGAGAGAATTACGTTCTCTTTCCTTGGGAAATCAACTTTGGATGGCACCACCTTTAGTTTTTCCTCAAAAAGGTGAACCCATCTTCTCCTCGGGTGAAGAAATAATATTGCAGGCAACTAAAAGAAACCTGTCCTTGGGAAAAATAGCTTTAACCTACGAGGCCTCACTTTTAGGCCTTTCCGAAGAAGAATGTTATCAGGAAATGAAAAAAAGATGGCAAGTCATGAAAGAAGCCATCACCGCCGGCTTTGAAGAAGACAAAGTCCACTTAACCCTTCTTGAGCCAAGTGCCCCTAAAATTAAACAGGCTATCGATAGCCAGGCCGTGGCCATCGGAGGTCCCCATGCCCGAGCCGCTGCGCGAGCTATGGCCGTGATGCATACTGCCAATAGTCTGGGGAGGGTGTGCGCTGCCCCAACTGGAGGATCAGCCGGAGTCATTCCTGGTGTTGTGGCCACCTTGGCCGAAGAAAAAAACCTCGATGAAACTCAAATCGTGTTGGCTCTATTTGCTGCCGGCGCTGTAGGCCTAATCGTTGCTCATCGGGCCACCTTTGCTGCTGAAATTGCTGGTTGTCAAGTTGAAATCGGAGCCGCGGGAGCGATGGGAGCAGCGGCCGTGGTTGAGGCTGCTGGAGGAAATTGTGGCCAGGCTCTCGATGCAGCTGCCATTTCCCTCCAGAATACCATGGGTTCGCCCTGCGATTTAGTTCAGGAAAGATGCGAAATTCCCTGTCATACTCGCAATGCCGTGGCCGCCGCGAGTGCTTTTGTCTGCGCCGATATCGTCCTTGGTGGTTACCAAAATCCCATCCCACTTGATGAAACCATCGACGCGGTCCTTGCTTCGGGCCAGATGCTTCCGCCTGAATTACGCTGTACCTCCTTGGGAGGGCTAGCTGTCACTCCCTCGGCCTTAAAATTAAAAAAGAAAAAGTAGATTTTTTTCAATCGACAGCAAAGGGTTGAGAGATAGAGACAGTCTCCATTCCTCCTAATACTCGATAACCATCTTCAGTAACGACAAAACAATCCTCAGTTCGAACCCCAAATTCACCGTGGATATAAATACCCGGTTCATTGCTAAAGGTCATCCCGGGCTGGAGTTTTAACTTATTTCCCCGCACTAAATAAGGGTACTCATGTCCTTCCATCCCAATCCCATGACCAAGACGATGGGAGAAATATTTATAATCGGGCCCAAACCCTGCCTCTTCAATAACTCGACGAGCCGCTTGATCAATCTCTTCACAAGTCACCCCAGGACGAACGGCCCGATAAGCAGCCTGTTGAGCCTGGCGAACGATGTTCCATAATTTAATCTGTTTGGCGCTTGGTTTGCCAAAAACAATAGTCCGGGTCACATCCGAGCGATATCCCTGCACACTACATCCACCATCAATCAAGACAATGTCTCCCCTCTTTAAACTACGCGGCTTACGTGACCCATGAGGAAAAGATGAACTAGGACCAAATTGGGGCCAACCTCCCCCGGTAACTCCCATCTCCTGGTGAGCTTGACGAACATAATCAGCTAATTCTCGCTGAGTCATTCCCTCATGGAGATGCTTAAAACTTTCTTGATAAGCAAGCTTAGTAATTCGATTGGCCAAATCCATATATTTAATTTCCTTGGCACTTTTAATTCCCCGGCACCCCTCAGTCACCGCCGCGCCATTAGTTATCTCCAGATGAGGGGCATCCTGACGAAGGCCAAAATAAACGAAGAAGCGAACTGTTGGACCAAGGGCTAACTTCCCCTTGGAAACACCTAAATCCTTCATGATCCCGGCGATCAAGGCAAAGGGGCTTTCATGCTCTTCCCAGGTTCGTATTTCTTGGTGGGAAGGAATCAATTCTTTGGCCCTTTCCAACTCAAAGCTAGGACAGACCCAAATTGGTTCTTTTTTTCGATTAAGAAGCGCTCCAAATGTACGCTCGCTCCTTCCCCATTGCACCCCTGTGAAATATAATAAATTAGGGCTGGGGGTGAGGAACAAGCCATCTATCCCCAAATCAGCCATTAGATGGCGGGCTTTCTCTTGGCGAGCTTCATAATCGCTGCGGCTAAGAGGCTCGATTCCTTTAACCATTTCCTTGATTTTAGGAAGCATTTTTTCTTTGGATTGAGACAAAACTCGCTCTACAAAACCAAAAGTGGTTAAGCTCAATCCGCCAATGGTCAAAAACTGCCGGCGAGAAATCATGTAAGCACTCCTTTAATAAAAACTGAGAAAAAAAATAAAAGTTCGAAAACAGAATTATCACTCCCGGCAAAAAAAGTCAAAAATATCTCCTCTTATATTTCAGACATCAATTGTTTTTGTCTTTAGACTTTCAAATTACAAAGCATTAAACTTCAAACTTCTCCTTTCGATCATCTTTTCTTAGCGTGAACCAACTCGATGATAAAAAGGGCGGTAGAAGGGATTTAATAGGGTAGACAAGAGAATGGAAATTGTGTGATTTCCACCTCAAAATTTCACGTAAGGGAAACCTGCCACCTGGAAAAACTTATGGCTTCCATGATCTGGGCTGCTTTTCCTTAAAAATCATTCAAGCTTTTACCACCTAAATGGGAGATAATCCAAAATCTTTAATTTTCAAGGCATGAAGTCCATCCTTGAAAAGGATATAGTTCATAATTAAGAAATTTTCTTGGGGATAGGAAAACAAGCAATTTATCCTTGACAAAAGTGAGTAAAGCAATTATATTGTATTCGAACATTTAAAAAATTTGGTCGAAGAGTCGAAAAATGACTTTGCCTCGTAAGGAAGAAATTCTGC
>Ga0190349_1000105_pt1 | contig 30523 bp, 30 predicted proteins | sample 48721378_MG_FD_179798 | JGI IMG/M metagenome (GOLD analysis project Ga0190349, IMG submission 179798) | Hydrothermal vent microbial mat bacterial communities from Southern Trench, Guaymas Basin, Mexico - 4872-13-7-8_MG | ecosystem: Environmental > Aquatic > Marine > Hydrothermal vents >...
AGAAAGACCCTCTATGTAATCTACATCTGGTTTTTCCATTAAACCAAGAAACTGTCTTGCGTATGCAGAGAGAGATTCCACATATCTTCTCTGTCCCTCTGCATAGAGTGTATCAAAGGCCAGAGAGGATTTTCCAGAGCCAGAAACACCTGTTATTACAACAAACTTATTCCTGGGTATTTCTACATCGATGTTCTTAAGATTATGAACCCGAGCACCTTTTATGAATATTTTTTCCTTCATACCGAGGTTTTATTATCTATCTAAAGCCATGGATGTTCAAGGCTATTGAAAATCTTCTTCAGGAATTGTATATTTATTAATGATGAAAATAGTAATAACAGGGAAACCTGGAATAGGAAAAACAACACTGATTAAGAAATTAAACGAGTATTTAAAAAAGAAAGGTGTAAAAACTAAAGGTTTTTACACAGAGGAAATCAGAGAATTTGGCGAAAGGATGGGATTTAAAATCCGTTCCCTCGACGGAAAAGAAGGCATACTGGCACATAAATCCTTCAATACAACGAAAAGAGTCGGAAAATATGGAGTAAATATAGAAATACTCGAGAAAATCATTGGAGAATATATGCCACCTTCAAAAGATGTGATCTATATCATCGATGAAATTGGAAAAATGGAACTTTTTTCTCCTCTATTCAAGGATTTTATAAAAACCATTGTAGAAGGTGACTACTTTTTTATCACAACTGCAGCCATTTCTAAAATACCTTTTGTTGATTGGGTAAAAAATAATCCCCGGATTCAACTTTTCCAATTGACTAAATCTAACAGGGAAAAACTATTAGGGAGTATAATAAATAAAATTGAAAAGCAGGGAATTTTTAAATAGGAGGTATATCATGAATGAGGCCGAAAAAAAACCTATTCGCCAAACAAAGACCTACACCTGGATTGTGCTTGCAATCCTACTTTCACTAGCAGGGCTGTTTTTTGTATCCCTCCTACTACTTAAACACTGGCCTCATGAATGTGCAGAACATATAAGCTGGGACGAGGAAGACGTAAACATATAATTGACCATTCTTTACTCCGTTTCAGACTCTAAGTAAGTGCCCGATGGAATTTATAATTGCACACCGGGCACTTACAGAATTTATTGGAGATAATAATCAGTTAAAATCAGTGTCGTGCTATCTTCCACAGATTTTACAAGGCCTACGCCATCTTTGATGTACCCATAATCCACAGTAGTATCAGCAGAGGTAAAACTGCCCCAGTTTGATGTAATTGTCATACGAAATATTTGAGTATATTTTATCTTGAAACACCCCTCAAAGGAACCTGCAGGAACTGTAACATCTTCAGTACCAAGAACTTCGCCTGTTCGGCGTACCTCCACATGAGCTGTATAGGCAGTATCCTGAAATGTGGTATCCATGGTATACACATCCCACTTATCTCCCACAACTATTGGAATTTTGAGCATTCTGGATTCCACACTAAAGGTGAAGGTATCATACTCCACTGTAAGAGCCTGCATAAGATATCCTGCATTATCATCATAATATATAAGATATGTATCAGAAGGTTCACTGGTGAAAATCACCTGATAAGCCTGGTTTCCATTGTATACAATTTTTCCAACCACTTGCAAAGTATCATAAGTGGAATCTTGCGTATCAAGGTATACCCATTGATTATTCAAAGTCATAGGAATTGGCCTTGTGGAGCTTGCTTCTCCACCTGGACCTGTAGTCTCCTCTTCTTTGCCACAGCTGGATAGTACCAAGCCAAGTACAAGTAACAACACTATCCTTTTAAACATATTATCACCTCCTCTGGAAATTATATAATAAAAAAATCAGTCCTTCAATTTATAAGCCCTACCTTTCCAAGTAATAGAAAGTCCCATTATTATTCTATAAACAGAATTGATTGCAAACAAAAGACTAAAAGCAACCATTAAGGGATGAAGTATAATTGACCATACACTATGTCTCGTCTTGAAGGCTAGAAGGGTTCTCAATAGTAATATCCAGAAGATCTGCATAAATAGAGGGTTTTTAAATGTAAACACTGGATTTAGGGTAAATTTTATAAAAGGGGCAAGGAAAACCACATAGGCCATAAAAAGGAAGAGTAAATAAGGTATCAAATTATAACCAAAGGCGCCAAAGGAATTTTTTGTAAAGCCTTCCCATATCTCCTTAAGATTATGGTAGAAACGAGTATAAAAAATGCCGATGCCATCCAGAAGATCAAATCTTCCTCCAACTTTTTTGACACGTCTGGCTAAATTGACATCTTCGACTATTTCCTCTTTCAAAGCGCTATGGCCTCCAATCCTTTCATAGATATCTCTCTTTATAAGGATAAATGTGCCTATAGCAAATGCTGCCCTGTGGTCCCTAATTTTTTTAAAAAGTGGGAGGGGGAAAAGAAGATAGAATGCAAAATATATAACAGGAAGAATTATTTTTTCTGGCAGGGAGATAGTGATAAGATCAGGTATATAAGACACCATATCAACACCTCTTGCTACAGCTTCTATATATGCGTTTTTAATGCATCCAGTAGCATGAACTGTATCAGCATCGGTGAATAAAAGCCAATCTCCGTTGGCCATTTTTGCTAGTTGATGGCAAGCCCAATTTTTACCAGTCCACCCTGGAGGAAGTGGTTTAGATGTAATTATCTTAATCTTCTCAGGAAATCTTCTCTGGAATTCCCTCATAATCTCTGGGCTTCTATCTCGAGAATTATCATCCAGTAGTATAATTTCATATAGTGGATAGTCCTGTTTTACAAGAGATTCAAGGCATAGCTCGAGGTCCCTCTCTTCGTCTCTCACAGGCACAAGAACAGATATCTTTTCAAATTTTCCTTTGAACTTTAATTTTTTGTTTCTCAGATAAATAAGGTTAACAACAAATACAATAGTAGCATATATTAGTACGGAGTAAACCACTATATGTTCCAACAACAATTACTGCCTCCAGCTACTTATCTCATCAAGTTTTTTAAGATCCTCCTCCTCAAGTTCTATATCAAGTGCTCCTAAATTCTCCATCAGTTGTTCCACACTGTTTGCCCCAATTATTGGAGCTGTTATGTACGATTTTGAAAGCAACCATGCCAGAGCGATCTGAGAGACCTTTGCAGCATATTTAAATGCCATTTTTTCAAGTTCCTCTATGATAGTAAAATTTTTTTCTGTGAAGAACCTTCTCTTAATAGTCTCTGCTCTGGGACTAAGTGGCAGAGGTCTATTTCTTTTGTATTTGCCTGTAAGAAATCCACCTGCAAGAGGACTATAGGGGATTACCGCTAACTTTTGATCCTCGGCCAGAGGCATAAGTTCTCTCTCAAACTCTTCTCGGTATACAAGGCTATATTGTGGCTGAATACTTTCAAAGCGATGAAGGCCATACTTATCACTGATCCACAATGCCTTTGTTAAATACCAGGCAGGATAATTTGAAGCGCCAATATATCTCACCTTCCCATCTCTTACAAGGTCGTCTAAAGCTCTGAGGGTCTCTTCCAAAGGTGTATCCCAATCAGGCCAGTGTACCTGGTAGAGATCTATATAATCGGTTTGCAATCTTCTTAAACTATCTTCCACCGCTTTCATGATATGTTTTCTTGACAATCCTTCACCATTGGGACCTTCCCACATTCTACCACGTACTTTTGTGGCGAGCACAATCCTTCCTCTCACATTTCTGGATTTCATCCATTTCCCTATTATTCTCTCAGAAACACCTCCGGGATTGCCCTCAACCCACCTGGAATATACATCTGCAGTATCTATGAAGTTACCACCCTCTCCAAAGAACTTATCCAGAATCTTGAAGGAAGTTTTTTCATCTGTACTCCAGCCAAATTGCATAGTCCCGAGACAAATAACACTAACTTCAAGTCCTGTATTACCAAACTTTTTATATCTCATATTTTTCTCCTAATTTAATTTTAAAACCAGGAGGAGACAATTTCAAAATTGCGAATTGGCTCATTAAAAATCCACACGAAATTAAAACGATGGTTGTGCATCAACAATTGTGTCTGTAAGAGTACCGTGGAGATAACAGGTATGAGTGAGGTGTTGTTGAAAGGCTTCCGCGTTACAAGTAAAATAGCCTCCTGGGTCGGAGAGAAAACCCAGGAGGTGAAAAATGGATAAAAAATCTGAAAGTAAAGAAATTATAGCACTGATGAGAGAGATAGTAAAGAGGGCGCTTGAGGAGATGATGATTGAGGAGAGGAAAGAATATCTGGGGAGGAATCCTGATACCAAAGGGAACGGATATTACATGAGGGAGTTAATTTGTGGACTCTTAGGTATAGAAGATTTGAAGGTTCCAAGGACAAGGGACGGAAACTTTCGCAGTGTTTTACTGCCGTATAGGAAAAAATACACAGAAGATATGGAGGATGTAATAAAGGCACTTTTCATAGCTGGTGTATCCCAGAGGAAACTGGTGCAGATGTTGAGATACTTTTGGAGCGAAACTATTGGCATCCACGATAAGCAGGACAGCCTTCACACACATATATGTTGCATTAGGGTAAGAGAAAACTGAAGTTGAGAGGTATTGGGTTGGTAGATTGGAGGAAGTGAAACGCAGGCTCAAGGTAATGGAAGTGCTTCCGGAAGAGGAAAATGCTGAAAAAATCTTTTTCCTTATCTTCTTTGATCTGAATGAGAGAATACCAAAAAGAAGACTTCCAGGTTTTGAGTCTGTATTTTTCGATACTTTTCAAAATCTTGTCCAGGAGGTTATGATATGAGCAAATACCAGCAGACACAATTAATGAAACACTATGGAACAATTCCGATAATTCGGATATTTGCATATTAGTGTTATATGATTGATACAATTAACTTGGTACTGCCTCAATTTTACATAGCTTTATAGTCTTCATTTTGTTTATTCAGATTCCTTTCTATTCTGGCTTTTTGGTCTAAATTAAAAGTTATTTGCACTGTAATAGAAGGATAGCATTGATAGGCTATTTTTTGAAGGTTATCAGAATGAGATACGAGTTTCATAGAATGCAAAATGTCACCTGCTATTAAAGAGAGCTGTAAATTGCGCCATTTTAACATATAACCTAAATTCAAACCATACATTGCATTTAATTTACCAAATGTTTCCTGATAAGGTCCTATATACATACCCTGCACCTGTAAGTTTCCAATGGGCAATATGCAATTGAAAAATCCCTTTAAGTGATAAAAAAGACCTTTTTGAGTGCCTATGAGAGAATCACTCCTTGTATATCTTCCTAAATCGAATGAAGTTATAAGGTTTAATTTTCGGGATATGGAAACGTTTACCATCACCTCTGTGCCGTAATAATTTGAACGTTTAAAATTTACTGTGCGACTTATAACGATGCTTGAATCCACACTTTCATATTTTCCAAGTTCGTTCTTTACCTGGTTGCTATAAATTGAACCTGAAACGTAAATTTTCTTTCCAAGTGGGAAACTGTAACGTAGTTCCAGCTCATCTGTTATTGATGGTAAGAGTTTTGGGTTACCAACGTGTTTTAATTGGGGATTTTCCCATACTTCGACAGGATTTAAGGCATAATCGGAGGGCCTGTCAATCCTTCGTGAAAAACCAAGCGAAAGTGTGGTGTAGGGAGATATCTGATAATTTACATATGCAGAGGGAAAATAATCAAAGCTATTGAACTCATAGGTATTTATCGTTCTGTATGTCTTTTCCAGTCTTATCCCACCTGAAAAGGTGAATTTTTTCATCGCATCTGTTTCAAATTTAATAAATCCAGCATATATGTTTTTACGGGAATTAAGTGTATCTGTATGGGAATTGTTCTGGCTATAAAAGAGGGTTTGTGTGTTTGACTTGAAGTTTTTTGAAGTTATTTTAATACCTGAGTTAATCTTGAGTGCTTTCAATGTGGTGTTGCCCTTTATATCTACCTGTAATAATTGCCTTTCCCCTTCACCTTGTGCAATTAAACCTCCATTTACACTGTCTCCTTCTTTTAAAGGGGTATTTAGATCTTTTTGTGAGGAGAGAACCCCATAGAATGTAGAAAATGTTAAATGACTGGAGGATAAATTAAAAGAGGCATCCCAGAAACGGTAGAGCCACGAAAGGTCTGATATGTTCTCTATTTGACAAGTGTCTATTTTGTAATGCATTGCTCCATGACCTTCAACCCTGTTCCTGCCTCCATTAATAAAAAGATTAATACCAATATTATTAAATATATTGAAAGAAGAACCCAATTGAAGAGTTAAGGGGGTTCGGGACATTTTAAAAAGTGCAGTATCTGTTATTATGGCATAGGTAGGGTTTATCATCTTCATGTGTAAATATAAATTCTGCGAGAGCTTCCTGTAATTTACAGAAGAATAAATGCTATTTTTGTCTTTACATAAACTTCCAAGGAGCCCGAGATTATAATTTGAGTAAGTTCCTATTCCACCTGTGATCTCAACACCCTTTTTAAATACACTCTTCTTTAAGACTATGTTTACAATAGCATTTGCCTCAGGATCGTATTCACAGGAAGGGTTTGTTATAACCTCTATATACTTTATTTGTGATACGGGTATTTGAGATAATGCCTCATCTTTTGGAAGCAACGTGGGGTTGCCATTTATAAGTACCTTAAAATTCTGGCTATTTCTTATGAGGATTTTCCCATCAGGCGAAGTAGATACAGAAGGTGCAGTCTTCAATAGATCTTTTGCTGTGCCATTTGAAGATATTATATTATTCTGAGGTCTTAATAGGGTTTTGTCTATTTTCAGCTCCAGAGAGGGCCTTTTCGCGGAAACAGTTAATGTGTCCATTATTATATCAACTGGTTTAAGATAAATTGTTCCAATATCAAAGGTATTCTTTTTAGTTATAGTAAAGGTTTTTGTTGTTTTGCTCTTATATCCTATGAAATCCACTTTTATATAGTACTTACCGGGCTTTATTTTTGATAATAGAAAAACCCCTTTTTCATCTGCCATTGTGCCCTGAATTATCTTGTTCGTTTTGCCGTCAAAGAGCACAACTGTTGCATAGGATAATGGCTCATGTGTCAACTCATCTTTTACAACTCCCTTTATCGTTATTTTTACAGTTAGTAAAAATAACATAACAAGATTCATTTTTAACTCCTACTTTAATTCTTATTTCACCTGCATTTCACGCTTAATGAAGACTTTAAATTTACATGATGTTTTATTCCACCTTTGCCATTACATCCCAGACTCAGAGCAGAGCAAAAAGAATAACTCATAGCACTTTTACCTTTGTTCCCCTTTTTTACGCTGTCTGCATCGATTGTCTGTAAAGACAAAACATGCCACATGTTTTACCTCCCCTTTTTGTTTAACTTTACTATTTTGTCAAACCTTTTCTCGTATTTTTCCCCCTCATGCATTGCACATACAAGTATTGTCCCTTTTGTTAAATCAAAGATCGTATCCATTATTTTACTTTTGCTATTCTGGTCTATATTTGCAAGTGGCTCATCAAAAAGGTAGGCATCGCTGTTTTTCATAAGTGCAAGGGCAATGGCGAACTTTTTACGTTCCCCAGCTGAAAGTTCCTGCGGTTTTTTATGCAAGTATTTCGAAAGTCCAAATCTTTTAATAATATCCTCAAAGATACCACGCTCATCAACAACCTTATAGCTTTCCAGAGGGATATTAAAAAACTCTTCTGGCATAATAACAACCCTCTCTGGTGTTATCAAAATACCTTCTTGGGGGGCAACAAGCCCTGTCATAAGTGTGAGTAATGTGCTTTTACCTGCCCCATTCTCACCAACTATGAGAACCTTCTCCCCCTGGGACACTGTAAGTGAAAAGTTTTCTATAACATATTTCCTGTCGGTGTAAGAGAAATAAATGTTATGAAGTCGGAGCCCTTTGCCAGCCTGTACATTTTTTGGCTCCCTTTGCTCAAGTTCATTGTCAAACTCCTTTATTCTTTCTGCGGCTCCCTGTAAACTTACAAACTGTGAGTAATTCCCTGCAAGGCGGGTTATAGAGGAAAGCACGCTATAAAAGGTCTGCATAAATGCCAGAAGTGCACCTATTGTCATTTTATTTATAATTACAAGATACCCCCCAACGGTTATAACAAGCATTTCAGTTATCCCAAAGAAGTATCTATTAAGTGTATCATAAAGTGTATCGGTCTTAAACAGGTCAAAAAGCGTACTTAGATAGTTTTTCATAGTATTTTTTGTATGTTCCAACACGAACTTTTCAAGATTAAATACTCGTATAGTCAATAAAGATTGCACTGTATTAGAAATATTCTCTCTCACTATCGCCTCATCACGTTTCGTATCCTTTGTATAGTGCTTTATTTTAGATGAAAACCTACTGGCAAGATAATAGATTATGGGTGAAACGATAAACATGATAATGGTTGCATAGGTTGAAAGGTAAAGGAGAAACAAAACCCCTATAATTGAGAAAATGAGAAGGTTCACAGAACTTATAATGAAGTCAATAGAACTTTCCGATAGTTGAGCAGGTTCCTCATATATACGAGATAAAAAGTATCCAGTATCCTTTTCCTTTAATTTCAGAAGCGGATAATATCTTATAAACTTTTGCAAATTCATTTTTATTACACTTTCCAAAAATGCATTCTTAACCTTTCTTCCATAAAGAGAATACAAATAATTACTTAATCTCCACACAGAAGTTATAATAAAAAACAAAGCCACCAATAGACCAAATAATCTCGTGTCCTTCCCTATTATGCCTTTATCTACAATATTTTTCAATATAAAAGGACTTGCCAGAGTTAGGCATTCCACTATGAAAGATATTATGACAAGGAATAGTATTTTGCCTTTTATAGGCTTTATAAATTCAAAAAACTCATTATGCTTATTCATAGACTTCTCCTGTAAACAAAGGACTCTTTTGCGTTTCCATCCCTAAAAATCTGTAAAGAACATTCATTATACCAGATATACCTGTTCCTAAATCTGCACTTGTTCTAAAAAGTCCATCAGAAGGGAAAAAGGCATAATCTTTATTATCCACGAGATATAACAATAGCCCTTCCATGGCTCTATTGATTATTCTCTCTATCCCATCTATGTGCATCCTCTGATAAACACTAATAAGTGTGTCTATTATTCCCGCCATACCATTAAAATAACCGGAGAATATTGTATATTTTCTATTTAAATCAGGGAGCAGTTTATTTATCCATTCCTCGGCAAACCCTCTTTCCTCTTCTGCTCTGTAAAATTCCAGAAGCACTGTTATTATTCCCGCTGTTCCGTATCTCAAATAAGGCAAAACCGTATTATTACTGTTTTGAGAGGGAGGGAATGAATATACCCCCTTTTCTATTTCCACTCTTTTTAAAAGGTCAAACTCAAGGAGTCTTCTTGCATACTTTCTAAAAATTGGTTCTTTTATTTTATTATAAATTTCCATAGCGACATATGCTATTGAGGAAGAGCCATGCATTATTCCATAGTGGACATCATTATCAGCGTTCACAAAATACAAACCTTTTTCAGTATTTTCAAGCTTTTTAAAGGTATTATTTAATATTTCAACGCTTTCTTTCAAAAAATCCTCATTACCTGTTTCCAGATAAAGGTGAAAAAGGACATGGGATACTCCTACGCTACCCTGAAAAAGATCAAGGGAATTATATAAAAGAGAGTGTTTTGTAGATTTTAAACATAAGTCAATACCATCCTCTTTAAAACCGAATTTATTCAAAGCATACCCTATGCCTGCAAGACCGTTCATAAAACCAGGAGGCAATCCATCTATCTCCTCTTTAACCCTTTTTATGGTCTTTTCAAGGTGTAATTTGTTCAATTTAAGTTTGGAGTAGGAGAGCGAATACAATACACCCGTATCACCATAGGCTAAAGATAGTGTATTGGTAGAAAGACCTGAGGGCGAAGAAGGGAATATATAGTTTCCCTGGATTTTTGCATGCTTTTCAATAAACGCACCGAGTTTTTTTATTATCTTTTTTATGTCGTGTTTTTTGCTTTTAGCTTTATGGGGTTTCACAACATTTAAAGTGTTAATTTTACCAATAATATTATCAATGGTAAAACCTGCATGGTTTTTATTGGACAAGGCATTTATGATATTTTTTATCTCTTTTGGAAAATGAAGGTCCTTCAGGAGTTCTTCAATATAGGTTTCTCTACAAAGGGGACATAAATCAAAAAAGGCATTCGCAGGGAAAAGATAAGCAACCATATTCTGTGCAATAGCATAATAGTCATCGTTTTCAGAAGGTGCCTTTCCCTCTAAGGCCTCTTTGCTTGCAAAGCCTGGGGTCAAAATGTGAAGCCATCGTTTATCCCCTTTGAAATATGCACTCTCAAAGTCAATGAGTTTTATAGTTAAATCATGGGAGACTAAAATGTTATTGTGAGATAAGTCTCTAAACACTATGCCGTGTTGATGCAAAATTTTAACAGAGTGTATTAAATTCACAAAAATCTTTTTAAAATTTTCCAGGTAGTTCTCAAAGTCCCTAATACTTGGGTTTATCTTTAGAAGCGGAGAGTTTACAGCAACAAATTCTCTAAGGTCCTGTCCCTCTGCCAATTCTTCTACTAAAAATAGGTGTTCCCATTCTTTGAATAAATCCAGGGCACGCGGTGCAATGTGCAAATACTCAATTTCCTTAAGAATCTCATATTCTTTTTTAAGCACATCCTGAGCGGTTAAGCCACTTTCATCCACATCTATAAATGAACGGGCCTCTTTTATAACGACCTTACTGTTGGTAAAGGTATCTATGGCTAAATAAATTCCCCCTGTATTGTTGTATGTAATGGAAGAAAGTACCTTATACCTGTTCTTTAACAGAATATCTTTATACCGTTTTGGTTCTTTGCCAAAGGGGTCTTTGACCCAATCAGGAGGTGTATAAAATGGGTTTCTAATGTCAGGAACCATGTTCCCTTCAGGGTCGTTGATAACGGGTATATGATAACCTTCTACACTTAGAATGGTTCGTGGAGCAACCCCCCCATATCTGTAATATACGACTTTGGCGTCTTTGTATCGTGCATCAGAGAGGATATAGGGACCTTCGTAATGCTGCAGTTTTTGGTATAAACTTTCTATGACACTTTTAAATTGCTCTGTATTCTCTGGATATACTGTAATAAACTTCCCTGCTCCTCCTCTATGCCAGTTTTTTGAGTTAATAAGGCTAAAAATAAATTTATCGAGGCTAAACTTAAAACTCACACCTTCTTCAAAAAGTATTGAAGATGCGTCTTTTAAAATGTCTAAAGAGTTGTTCTGCCTTGCAGAGATATGAATTTTCCAACCCTGTAATGGTAGTTGCGTGTTTTTAGGGTATGTATAAAACCAGAGTCCATTTTTTTCTATTTGCCAACCTTTCGGAAGATTTGCTTTGATATAATCATAGAACACACTCTGCTCTGGCACATATTCCTCTATATTCTTGTAAAACAATCCATCCAGAAGTATGTAATAAAAATAATCCAGAAATTGATACATTATCTTCTTGTTCCTTTTTATTTTAATGTCCCTGGTGGAGAAATCAAAAACTCGCACCAGGGACACAGGTAGCTTTTTACCTTGCTGGCGGTGTACAAGCCACACTTAGAGTAGAGCAAAGTGCCCAGCTTACGCTACTTCCTCCAGCTTGAGCCCTCAGGGTTGTATTATTATTTGAGTTTAGTTGTTGCAGTGATAGTACCTTGTCCATTTTACACCTCCTTTTTATCTTCTCCACCTGCAGGTAGGTATGAAAATTATAAGAGGGGGAGGGGGGGGGTTGTCAAGGCTTCGAATTGCCTCATTAAAAATCTATACGAAATTAAAACGATGGCTTACGAGAAAATCTACACGAAATAGAACAAAATACATGAACCTCCTTCTCCCTTTATATTTTTTCTATGAAGAAGGGTTAGACCATGCTCACAAAAAAGCTTTGTGTTATGACCAGAAAAAAGTTAACGTTATTATATGCTAAAAAATGTAAAAAAGCCACACTTGTATTAACGGACATAAAGACCCGGTGAACAGAAGTAATACCATTAAAGAAGAATACGAAAGATTAAACCCTGCTGAATTACACAAAAAGATTGTCAAATTGCAGAAAAAACTGTATTCTTTAGTAACACCTTTAAAAGGAGTCTGTTATGAGTAGATTTTTTCATGAGGCATGCTACCCTATTTCATGTAGTTTTTCTCGTGAGGCAATAAGAATTGTTTCTCATTCAAACTACCAGTGTTCCCTTTATCTTTCTCCAGTAATGAGTCGCTTCAGGGGCTTCTTTTCCTATTATATATGGTGAATCCGCTTTTTTTATAACAATTCCCTCTTCCCCTCTCTTCAAAGCCTGTTTAAGCTCTTCAGCCAGGTCAAATAATTTTTTATATGTAGCCATCCTAAATGGTTCATGAAGAACGAGAGTTTGAAGTATTCTCTTCCTTTCATAAAGGGGGAGAGTCCCCACAAACTTTCCCTTGAAATAAATCACATCAAATATAAATACTAAAGGTTCACTTTTTCTCTTCTTTGCAAAAAGGCTCGGTATCCATCTCCTTCCCTCAACAGCACAAAGTTCCGCGTCCAGAATGGTTGCTGGGGGTATCATCTTCTCAATAAACGATAAAAGATATCCCAATTTATTAGTCCAATTGGGCTTCTTTTCCAACCTTCTTCCCCACAGTTCTACCCTACCGTCTTTGTAACTCAAAATCTGAAGTCTCCAGCCATCATATTTAGTTTCCACAAACCAATCTCCGTTAAGTCTCTCACCGAAATATGGAATTGGCTGCATAAGCCATACCGGGCCAGGAATATCTTTCATCTTATCACCCTTAATCCGAGTCTGAGTGCATAAATTAAAACTTCTTCATACTCTTCTCTTGTTATTCGCCTTTTGAGTTCAGGATACTCAAAGGCTCTATATGCAGGATAATACTGATCCATTATATTCACAGCAGTATTAGGGGAAACACTTTTTAAAAAATCTAACACTTCAAATGAACCTGCTAATCGATGGGGGAGAACCAAGTGTCTTACAAGGAGTCCTTTTGTAGCAATGCCCTCTTTTATCACCAGATCTCCCACCTGCCTGTGCATCTCTTTGATGGCCATCCTCACCACATCCCAGTAATCAGGACATAAAGAATATTTACGGGATACTTCATTGTCGGCATACTTTACATCGGGCATGTATATATCAACTATTCCATCGAGTAATTTTAGAGTTTCAATAGAATCATAACCACCTGTATTGTAAACAATAGGCAGTCTAAATCCTCGTTCTAAAGCATACTCGAGGGCCTCAACGATCATGGGAACCACATGGGTTGGAGTAACAAGATTCAAATTCAATGCCCCCATCCTTTCTATCTCCAGGAAGATTTCTCCAAGCTCTCTGATGTCCACATCGTAGCCATGACATAATTGGCTAATATCGTAATTCTGACAGTACATACACCTCAAAGGACAACCGGCAAAGAAAACAGTACCAGAACCTCGTCCCCCTACCAATACAGACTCCTCTCCAAAATGTAAACCATAGGAGGATACCCTTGCTTTACTCCCTACTCTGCACACACCAATCTCTCCAGAAATTCGATTAACAGCACATTTACGGGGACAAATATGGCAATTTTTTAGGGCTTCTTTAAGTTTTGTGGACCTGTTTCGGAGCTCACTGAGAGCGACCTGCATCTTAAATGACAGCCCAAGAACGGGGTATAAATTTTTCCTCAAAAATTTTTATTGCAAACCTATCAGTCATACCTGCAATATAATCGGCTGCAGCTGTATGGGGAGGGTAATCTCCTAATCTTTTTCTCACATCTTCATAAAATGGAATTTCATGAGGGTGATTTACATAATAGTTAAACAAAAACTCAATTATTCCCCTGGCTTTCTGGGCTTCCTTTTTAACGGTGGGGGAAAAATAAACTTTTTCCTTCAAAAAATCTCTCATCTCTTTGATAGCCTTTTCCATATCATCAGTGAGGGATATATGCTCATAATTTCCTCTTCTCGTTTCTTTGATTACATCCATAACCATGGAGGAAATTCTTTCTGAATGTTTTCTCCCTAAAAAGTTGAGTAGACGCTCTGGAACATCCTCGAGCCTGAGAACCTTAGCTCTAATTGCATCATCCAGATCATGATTTATATATGCAATAATATCAGAAATCCTAACAATCTGCCCTTCCAAGGTAAAGGGAAGGTCATCTTTTCTTATAATTTCTCCGAAACCTTTGGAATGTTTTAATATACCGTCCCTTACTTCCTCAGTAAGATTCAATCCCCTCCCATTCTTCTCAAGAATATCAACTACCCTCAAACTCTGTCTCGGGTGGTAAAAGCCACCATAATTCTTAAGAAGTATGGATAAAACAGCCTCGCCGGTATGACCAAAGGGAGTATGACCAAGGTCATGACCCAGTGCTATGGCCTCCACAAGGTCTTCATTCAGAAAAAGAGCTCTGGCTATGGTGCGTGCAATCTGAGACACTTCCAGGGTGTGGGTTAATCTTGTTCTATAATGATCGCCCTCTGGTTGGAGAAATACCTGGGTTTTGTGTTTTAATCTTCTGAATGCTTTAGAATGTATAATTCGATCTCTATCTCTCTGGAACTCTGTCCTTATAGGGCAGGGAGAATCCTCTATTCTTCTGCCCAGGGATTCCCGAGATTTTTGAGCCTTTTCATGTAATATTTTGTACTCAAGATCCTCCAGTTTTTCTCTAATACTCATTTCTTCAAAAGTTCTTTTATGATATTATCTGTGCTGATTTCATCGGCCTCTGCTCTAAAATTTTTGATCAAGCGGTGTCTTAATACTGGAAATGCAAGCTGTTTTATATCTTCTGTATTTGGTACATTTCTGCCCTCAAAAAAAGCACGCGCCTTGGCACCAAGAATCAGATACTGTGATGCCCTGGGCCCTGCACCATAACTTAAATATTCTTTAACAATGGAAGGAGCGCTTTCATCTTCTGGTCTTGTAGACCTCACGAGTTTTATAGCATAATCCAGAACATGTTCGGGAACAGGCATTTTTCTTATAAGCTTTTGAATCCCGAGAATCTCTTCTTTTTTAAGGATAATATTCAATTCTTTTTCGATCAGTCCTGTAGTCTCAAGCACTATTCTCTTCTCCTCATTTTTATCAGGATAATCTATCCTCACTTCAAACATGAATCTATCCAGCTGTGCTTCTGGTAAGGGGTAAGTTCCCTCCTGTTCTATAGGATTCTGTGTTGCAACTACAAAAAAGGGTTCGTCCAGTTCATAAGTTTTTCCTCCCACTGTCACACGAAGCTCTTGCATCGCTTCCAGCATAGCCGATTGAGTTTTTGGAGGAGTTCGGTTTATTTCATCAGCTAAGATTATGTTAGCAAAAATCGGACCCTTTATAAATCTGAAACGACGGTGTCCCGTCTCCGGATCTTCCTCAAGAATATCAGTACCTATAATATCCGATGGCATAAGGTCAGGAGTGAATTGAATTCTTGAAAATTTAAGGTCGAGAATGCTTGCAAGGCTTTTAACAATAAGTGTTTTAGCAAGTCCTGGAACTCCCACTATTATCACATGCCCGCCTGCAAACAATGCTGTTATAAGTTCCTCAATAACCTCTTCCTGACCTATAATAATCTTAGAAAATTCGCTAAAAATTTTTTCTTTTATTTTTCTGGAACTTTCCAAAAGTTGGGTATCATCCATGAATTAATTATAAACTCAAGGGGATTTCTTGACAAGGCGTAATGCTCATTTTATCCTTTTAATACTAAATCATGGAAAAAAAGAATTTTAAGGTTAATATTAATTTTAATTACTGTAAAAAGTGTGGAATCTGTGCTAACATATGCCCTAAAAATGTTCTGGATATTGATAGCAATGGATTTCCCCGCATTATAGATGAAGAAGCATGCATAAATTGTAAGCTATGCGAAACCCACTGTCCTGATTTCGCCATATGGATAACCACAGAAAAGGGAGAAGAAGAGCATCCTCTTCAGAAATATCTGAGAGTTCCTCATATGCCATCCGTCTGGTGCCCTGGGTGTGGGATTGGAATGGTATTTCAGGCCATCTTAAAGACCATAGACAAATTAAAAATTGATAAAAACAAAGTTGCTATGATATCTGGCATAGGCTGTACCGGTAGAATGCCTGGGTATGCTGATTTTAACACCCTACACACAACACACGGTAGGGCTTTGGCCTTTGCAACGGGTCTAAAGCTTGCAAAACCAGATTTACATGTAATTGTGGTCATGGGAGATGGAGACGCCTATGCTATTGGTGGAAACCACTTCTTGCACGCTGCCAGAAGGAATGTTGATCTGCTGGCAGTTGTTGTTAACAATTACAATTATGGAATGACCGGTGGTCAGGGGTCACCCACAACACCAGAAGGCTCATATACAACTACAACTCCTTATGGTGCTATTGAACCTCCACTGGATGGGTGTGAAGTCGCCAAGTCCTCTGGAGCGAATTTTGTTGCTAGAAGTACAGTTTACCACATCCCACTACTTGAAAAACTTCTTGAAAAGGGATTGACAAAAGAAGGCTTTTCTCTTGTTGAAGTTTTAAGTCCATGTCCGACCTATTTTGGAAGATTAAATCTCAAAGCAGATGCTTATGAAACGTTAAACTGGTATAAAAAAATTACTTATATGGTGGGGGCCACCCCCAGAGAGGGAGCCTTTATACCCATAGGGATAATGGCGGAAAATAACAATGAAAGTTTTCTAAAAAAATTACATAGAAAATGGGAAACAGCAAAATCGAAATAACACTGTCGGGTTCAGGAGGCCAGGGACTTATCCTGGCTGGATTTGTGCTAGCTGAAGCGGCTGGTATAATCGAGGGCAAAGAAGTTGTTCAAACCGTAATGTATGGTCCTGAAGCCAGACTGGGGACCTCACGTTCTGATGTCATTATTTCTGAAAATCATATCTCTTATCCCAAAGTGGTAAATCCTGATATCCTAGTTGTTCTCAGTCAAGATGCTTATGATAAATTCAAAAGTATAGTGAAGAATAAAGGCATTATAGTGGCGGACACCACCTTCGTGAATTGTGAAGATAAAGAAAATATCATAAAAATACCCTTTACTCAGATTGCAAGAGAACGAATTGGAACTCCTTTGGTGGCAAATATGATGGTGCTGGCTTACATTTCTCGTAAATTTAAACTTGTTAGACATGATTCTCTTATAAAGGCTGTAAAAAGAAGAGTAAAAGAGAAATACATTGAATTAAATCTCAGAGCTCTAGAGGAGGGAAATAACATTGGAGAAAACACTTCTTCTTATTAAACCCGATGGTGTTGAAAAGAGGGTAGTAGGGAAAATAATTTCAATGGTGGAGGAAAATAAATTTTACATCAAAGACATTAAAATGACGAAATGGTCCCGGGAGGAAGCAGAGGGTTTTTACTACATCCACAAGGGTAAGCCCTTCTTTGAAAGATTAATAAATTTTATGACATCTGGCCCTGTTATCGGATTACTCCTTGAAAAAGAAAATGCAGTAAATGACTTGAGAAAACTGGTTGGGAAAACGGATCCAAAAGAGGCTGAACCAGGTACCATAAGGGCGCTTTTTGGAGCAAATGTAACAGTGAATACTGTGCATGCATCTGATTCGGAAGAGTCAGCTGCATTTGAAATCAACTATTTTTTCAATGAACAAGAATCTTAAATCATACGAATGCAAATCCTGTGGAACTATCATCCACGTGGATGAAGAAGCTGGGTCTCCACTCTTCTGTCCCATGTGCAGAAGTTCAATGAAGGAAATAAATATAAAAATCCCCAAAAACCTCTCTTTTTTAACCTGCCCAGTATGTGATTACACATTTTACATAAAGAAAGGAATTAATCCTTATAAATGCCCACGATGTAATTTCACATTTCCGGTAACGCCTCATAGAATACACGAAGAAAGGCTCTAATCCTCGAAAATCTTCAATTCTTTCTCAGCCTGAGCCCCAAGCGGGTCTTTACTTCCTCTAATTTTCAATACGGTTTTATAGAGTCCTATACCTTTTTCTTTTCTACCCAGAGCTATGAAAATCCTTGCTGCTTCCAGTCTTGCAGTGTCACGCCAATCTGCGAGATGTTGATGATAAACATAAATCCTCTGAAGAAGCACCAAAGCTTGCCTCAGCATTTTTCTTCCGATATACGCCTTTGATTTCCAATACAGAGTCTCCACTATATCCTTTTCATGCCCAATACCTTCAATCTCATCCAAAATCCTGATAGCCTCTTCCAGCCTATCATGAGTTAGAAGAAAGTATCCAAGAGATATACCTGCACTCACCCAGGCTGAGTCAGTACAGTATCTTTCTCTAATTAAACTATAATAATGAATTACAGAATCAGGCTCATTCAAATTTTTAAAACAGAGCACAATATTATGAAGTATATCTTTTGCTATTCTCCTGTACCTTTCCCTCAGACTCATTCTATAATAATTAAGTGCATTCATATAATCTTTCTTCAAGAACATCAAATTACCGAGTCTGAAAGATATGAGAGATTTCAAGGTATCTGAGGCATACTGCAGAGCCCTTTGAAAGAGGGGAATGGCATCTTCTTGTTTTCCTGCTTTAAGTACATAGTTACCCAGCTCGAAAAGCGGCTCTGCTTTTGCTTCATCAAAAGCATAGGACAAGTAAAAAAGAGTGCTGTCTGTATTGCCACGTAGAGAATAAAATAGAGACAACAAGTAAGCTACATCTTGCTTCTTTATAATTAAACTGTCTAGATATTCCTTTGCCTTCTCTTGGAAAAAATCCCTTTTCTTACTTCTCACAAGAAACCTTAGGATGGAAAGTGCTTCGTTTCTGTTACGGGGCATAAAACTTAATAGCTTCTGAATATCTTTCATTTTGAGATAATATAATAACCTGTCCTCTGACGATAGGTATTCCTTCTTTATGGATGCAATGTAATTTTTTTTCAAGAGTATTTTGGACCTCATTTCCATAGCTGCCTGTGAATCCAGCGGCAGGAGTAGTAAAAAGGCTCTGTTTTCCTTGCCTGTTCGTAAGTAAGCTTCAGCCAGGTGTATTCTTATATATTCATCATGTATCACAGACTCAAAATCCTTTAATTCTTCGATTATATCATTAAACCTACCAAGGGCTTTATAAGCCGCCACCTTGTATTTAATAATTTTAAGGTCAAGGGGATACAACGGATTCAGATTGTTACTTGACTCAATTATCTTTTGGTACATGCCTTTTAATAAAAGTAAAGAATCGAGAATATTGAGATCTGCTTTATTACCCCCATGGTAGAATAACAATGCTGAATCCGGCTTCATAGTCAAGAGATAATAATAAAACTTCGCCCTGTTACTCTTTACTTTGTTCAGAATTTCAGGTTTTTTTATTTTCCTGGCAATTACATAGAGATATTTGATATCAGTATCCCTAATTTGGTCTTTAGGAAGTAAAATATTCCTGATACTTTCAGGAGGAAGTTCTGATAGAGCTCTTAGGTAAAGCCCCGGGTATAAGGTGGCATCTTTCTCTATAAGTTTAAGTGCTTTAATGGCCTCTCCTGTGTTCAAAAGCGCCTCTGCTATCACAGGTTTTAAATTCTCCGGGAGTTCCTTACCTTTAGCGAATTTGAGGAGTTCCTTATAATGCCTTTTTTCATACAGGAGCCTAATTATCCGAACAGGGTCCTTAACAATTATGTCTTTTACATTTAAGGGTAAGGATGGTAGTCTTATTCCATTTTCATGTAAAGTTTGTTCCAAAATAGTGTCTTTAAAATCATTTAAAATGTTATAAACATAAATAAGGCTATCCCTTTCTGAGAGGGGGTAGTACTTGGTTACTGTTTTTAGCAGTGTCTCTACCTCCTTAGTGTGAATTCCTGACTCTAAACATTGCTTTGCAAGCTCAATTTTAAAATTATTGTATATGAGGGAATCGGGTAATTTTTGTGCAAAATATAGGGCATTAGCATATGATTTGAGACCAGCGTATAGACGGGCGAGTAAATAATCTCTGAATGTTCCCTCTTCCTGATTTAAAAGAAACCGGATAGCCTTTGCGGGTTCCTTTTGGGCTAGTAAAAGACTTTCAAATAAACGGTTTTTTTCTTGATACTTCTGCAATTTCCGTACGGATAGTTTTTTAATAAATAAAATCCTGGCAAGTTCAAAGGCCGTTTTTTCATCCTCAGGAGCAAGCATCAGGGCCCTGGCCAGTTCTTGCTCCGGTAAGCCCCCCTTTTCCAGTATTTTTAAAAATTCATATCTCAATACGCCGTCCTTCTGGAGGCTGTAAAACATCATATATGCATCTACAATGCTATCCAGATAAAAGAGAGCTCTGGCTTGCAAAAGGTTATCCTGTGTATAATGGCATATAAGTAACGCTAAGGAAGGCTGCTTAGTAAGGAAATAATAACCGAGTTCACTTTCAGTTGATTTGCTGTAGTAATCTGATGCATTAATTCTTATTAGTCTGAGAATTTTTTCTAACTCTAAGTTGCTTTCACTGGCTAATTGAAGTATCAATTTCAAAATTTTTTTCCGGGATGCAGCTTCAGGGTAAAGTTCCACAAATTCAAGGCCTATGCCGATCTTCCCGAGTGTATCTTTTTCCAGATTTATAAGACTTTTATATACATTGGAAGCCAAAGTGTCAGGGAGGAATTTTTTTCTTAAAATATTTAGATCCGCGAGGGCACTCAATGTGTCACCAAGTGCAAGTGAAGCAAGAGACATTTTATAGAGTGCAAGATAACCCTCCGGGGTGTCTTTTGATATATTATAGATCTGGTTATAAACCTCAAGAGCAAGATCAGGACGTCCTGCTTTTAAGTACTTATCTCCAACCTCTATAGCGGGATTTTGAAAAAAGATATTTATTATCAAGAAAAAAATCATATCCTACTCTATATCCAGAACGTGTTTTGGGGGAACCACTGCTATAAATTTGCCCTCAGCAATGATTGTATCACCCCTCTTTATTTTAACATCTATAGTGTAGTATTTCCCTTCCTGTTTGACCTTCTCTGCATAGGCCTCCAGGACATCACCTGTTTTCACAGGTCTTTTAAATTTTATACATGCCTCTTTAAGAACAACAGTGGGTTTGTTTACACATACCATAGCAGCATAATCTGCAAGGGAAAAAATAAATCCACCATGAACAAGTCCCCTCTCATCGGCACTCATAATTTCCCTTGTCCTGAGTATTACCTTGGCATAGACACCTTCTTCAAACTCGGTAACTTTCCCTGAAAATTCTTCTTTTATCAACTTATGGGTTTTTATTTTCTTCATTTGATAACTACCATTTTCTTATACATTGCCATTTTCTTATTTCCTCTATACTCCAAAAAATAGACTCCGCTGGGTAATTTGTTTCCAAGAAGAACATTTTTCTGCAGGAATTATGTAAATCTCTCTATTGTTAACCAACCATCTAATGATACTATCCTTTTTGAAGCCCAAATACATTAAGAGGGTGGAATCTTTTACTACCGCTTCCACAGTGAGGCTCTTTCTGTCGTAATACACCACATCCACACCATTCTCAACGAGAATTTTGATATCTTCGGGAATGTGTAACTGTATCTTCACCAGCATTCTCGCATTTGCGGTGGAAACCAAAAAAATAAGCATGAAAACAAAAAATTTCATCCTACCCCCTTTTTAAAATTTTAATATTCCTCTCTTAGAGGGTCAAAAATCCTTTCTAAAAAGCTTGACTTTTAAAACATTTTACATTATTTATTAAAAAGTCACAAAAGGAGGTTTAGAAAATTTTTCTGAATGATGATTGGTGGAAACAGATGAAGAAAGAGCCAACTGTCCCCCGCCCTAGGATATCCCGGGCGGAAACAGAAAAGAAAGCAACAATCCGCCCATTTACGGGTAAAGGGATGGGGACAGGATTTTCTACTGTAGAGGCTCCATGGAAGGCTGGTTTACAAGCTGCCAAAGATGCTTTATCTAAAATTGAGAAAGTAAAGCCTGATTTGGCACTGGGTTTTGTTACATCAGGATATGATTTACAGGCTGTAGCAAAGGGGTTCAGTCAGGGTGTTGGTAAAGATGTCCCTCTTGTAGGTGCAGCTGTTCATGGTATACTGTTCACCGAGGATACAATTATTGATAAAGGGGTAGCCATAGCAGCTTTTAAGAACGATAATCTTAAATTTGTTACGGCGGTTGGAAGGAACTTGGCCCAAAGTTTACATAAAGCTCTTGAAGAGGCAGTGATTCCTGTTGTTGATCAGCTCCATACACGAAAAGCTGAAGGATTTAATTATCTTACCCTTTTCCTTCTCTTAGACTCATATGTGAATGGAGATATACTGTTAGATGATGTAGCTAAGATTCTGGACCAGGCAGAGGAGGGTCTGAAGTTTTTTGGAGGAATCCTTGACTCTTCAGAGATATCCCGTGAAACTGCACTTGTTTATAACAATGAAGTAATTCATGGAGGAGTAATCTGTTTTGGAATATACAGCAAGACCCCTCCGGGCATGGGGTACGGGCATGGTCTTTACCCACTTGTCCCAAAGAGAGCCACAAAAGTGTCGGGTAATATAATTTATCAATTTGACGGACGACCTGCATTTGAAGTATGGAAAGAATATCTTATGAAAAAAGGTATAGATGAACAAAGTATAAGTGAAAATGTGGGATATTATCTTGGAAGATATCAATTCGGTATACCTGACCCTGCAATCCCGAAATATCCTAAAGTCAGGCTTGCAATGAGTGTCACCAGAGAGGGGGGCATAAGACTGGCTGGTGATATTCCAGAAAATTCCACAGTCTGGTTGATGGAAGCAAGGAAAGAGAGAATGATCGAGACAGTTGGAAGAGCAGTTTTCAATGCGATAGAAGAGCTTGAAGAGACACCACCTTTGGGAGCTATTGTACTCGAAGGTTTTCCCAGACTTTTAAGCTTAGGGAAAGATTTTAACGATGAAATTGAGGCTGTTCAAAGGAAACTTGGCATTCCACTTATAGGGTTTAATACATATGGAGAAATACTAAGACCAAAGCCCACTCAGAAATGGTTTCATAACTCCTCTCTCATAATCTCTGTATTGCCTGAATGAAATTACCTGAGGTAAAAAAACTGCAGGAGCTCGTAAATGTAAGCTCTGAGATTTTGTTGATACTGGATAGAGAGGGTAATATTATATACAGTAACAAATCGATAAATCTTCTTGGTTATACACCTGAAGAAGTAATATCTAAGTCCTTTAGCAAGCTTGTCGCAGGACATCAACGCCTAAACATAGAAAAGAAATTACTTACCAGTGCAAAAAAAGGTAAAAAAATATTTTATAAAATTCTCCTTAGAACAAAAGAAGCTGCAACACTTTCCGGTGAGATTAATGGAGTACACAATGGAGAAAACCATTTCTTATCTATCAAGGTAATTGAAAACGAGAATGTTCCCAGAGACATTCTGGATACCCTGGAATCGGGTATAGTACTGGTAGATGAGGATATGAAAATAATTTATCATAACCCTTATGTTTCCCATGTATTCGAAAACAGAAGATATACTCACTTGAAACAACTACCTTACGGTATTGGACAAAAGATGGAAGAATTTATAAAAAGAGGGGCACAGACAGCAGAAATTCAAATACCTTCAGGGAGATTTTTTGGAATACGATTTGCCAAATTTGAAAGTGCCAGTTTCAGTGGTATTATGATACATTTCCGTGATATAACAGAACAAAAACTCATGGAAAGAGCAATGACAGAATTTGACAGATTTTCTTCCTTAGGGCAATTGGCATCGGGGCTTGCACACGAGATTAAAAATCCTCTCGCCGGAATGAAATTGATGGCCTTGAGATTAAAAAGAGAACTAAATAATGAAAATAAAGAAATAGTAGATCGCATGATAAGACAGATAGACAGGATAGACAGTTTGATCAAAACACTTTTTAGCCAAGTAAAGGCCCAAACGGTGCATTTTACTAAATGTAACCTGGAAAATATTGTTGAAGATATAAGAGAATTTGTTAGTACAGAGTTATTGAAGAATGGTATATTTTTTGACATGCAGGTTTCCACCAGGCCTTTTGTCATAGCAGATTGTGACCAGGTTCATACTATCTTGCTCAATCTTGTATTAAATGCAATAGATTCTGTAAAACAAGTAAAAGGCGAAAGAAGAATCGAAATAGTAATTACCAATTCTCCTGCTAAATGTCCTAACTGTGGTGTTCCTTTTATATCCCTGGAGGTTAGAGATACAGGTACAGGGATTAAAAAAGAAGACATAGATAAAATATTTTACCCGTTCTTCACCACCAAGTCGGAGGGGACTGGTCTTGGCTTATTTCTGGTACACAAACTTGTCAAGGAAAATAAAGGACTCATTAATGTAAAATCCCAGTATAATCAAGGGTCCACTTTTATAGTATACCTGCATTCTGTCAATGCAGGTGCAGAAGCATGTTTTGGAGAGGAGATAAGTTCTGTTTTATAATTATATAAAGGAGGTGTAAAGATGCCTAAAAAAGTTCTCATTGTGGATGATGAAGAAGATATCCTTTGGGGGCTTTCAGAGGAGCTTTCAAGGCACAACCTTGAGGTTGATACAGCCAATAATGGCTCTGAAGCTCTCGAAAAGATAAAAAATAAAAAATACAATTTTCTCATAACAGACATTCGTATGCCGGGGCTATCAGGTTCTGAATTGTTGCTTGAAGCCCAGAAGATCCAGCCGGACCTCAAGGTGATTGTTATGACTGCATATGGTTCAGAGGAAGTTAAAGAAGATGTTCTATCAAAGGGAGCAATAAGTTATTTGGAAAAACCCTTTGATTTTGAGCAACTTCTTGACATTGTGGAAGAAAAGGCAAAAGCTGGTGAAGAAGAAACTATCAGTAAACTCTCACTCGCGCAATTTCTACAGCTGGTCTCCATGGAAGGACAATCCTGTGAAATAACTGTAACCACTCCCGAAGGTGAAGGAAAAATATACTTTATTGAAGGCGAATTGGTGAATGCACATATTGGGAATCTCAAAGGGGATGAAGCCTTTGCTAAAATCTTCGAATATAAAGATAGCAAATTTAACGTAAACTGGACGACACCTAAAGTAAAGAGAGAAATAGAAAAGCCCCTACACGCTCTTCTTTTAGGAGTGGTAGCAAAACAGGAGGAAATTGAAGCAGAACAGGTAGGAGAAGAGATCGATCTTGGCGAGTTGAGTAAACTTCTCAGTGAAGAGGAAAAAGAGGAAAAGGAAAAAGAAGAAACAGCAGAAGTGGAAAAAGAAGAGCTGGCTCCAGAACTAGAAATAGAAGAGGAAAAAGCAGAGGAGGTGGAACTTCCATCTGAAGTTGAGGAAAAAGTGGAAGAAGAAATCATAGAAGGAGAAGAGGAAGAAGAAATAACTTTAGAACAGGTGGAGAGTCTCCTGGAATCTATAGAAGAGGGCGAAGAAGAAGTTGAAGAAGAACAGCCAGTGGAAGAGGCCGAAGCTAAAGAAATTGTGGAAGAAGCTCCTGTGGTTGAGAAGGTAGAAGAAGCAGAAGAGGAGGAAATAAAGGCGGAAGAGAAAGAGAAGATTAAAGAAGAAAAAGAAGAAATCACCACAAGTTTTTATTCTGTATTTGAAGATTTCATCAAGGATTTAGGGGACATATTTTCTCTAGTACTAATCAGTCATTCTGGTAAAATTATAGAGAAATATGAGAAAATCTCTACTGGAATAGAAAACATCCCCAACAAATTTGGATCGAGTTTAAAGACTATGTATGAAACCGTTTCTAAATCCAGCCTTGGTGAACTATCAGATTTCACAATCACCACTAACAAGTACAATATTCTACTCACAAAGGTAAAGGATGGCGAATATTTCCTTGCCGCAGTTATCCCGCTAAAAACCATGAAGGCAGCTCTAATAAAGCTTAGAATGAAGACCCTTGCACAGGAGATTGCTAAAAATTTAGCATAACTTGACCCTCGGAGTAAACTTAATTAAACTTTAAATTCTTTCGGAGGAGGGTTTAGTGGTAATTGACTTAAAAGCCAAAGAAATAAAATTTAAAATTGTCTATTATGGTCCCGGGTTAAGTGGTAAGACCACAAACTTAAGATATATTTATGAACGATTTCAGGGACCCAAGGGGAAATTATTGACTATCGATACCAAAGGTGAAAGAACCCTCTTTTTTGACTTTCTGCCAATCGAGATAAAAATCTTGAAAGGCTTTAAATCCAGATTTTACCTTTATACTGTACCAGGACAGGTTTTTTATAAAATCTCCAGAAAACTGGTTCTTCGGGGGGCAGATGGAGTTGTTTTTGTTGCAGATTCAGGAAGCAATAGACTCGAGGAAAATATTGCTATATATAACGAGATGCACGATTATTTGAAAAATCTCGGCTTATTAAATGGAAGAAGATTACCAATAATTATGCAGTACAATAAAAGGGACCTTCCCACTGCTTTACCTGTGGAAGAACTGGAAGAAAAGGTAAACATATACAAATACCCATATCACCTAGCTATTGCTGTAGAAGGGAAAGGAGTATTCAAGACATTACACCATATTCTTTTAAAAGTTATTAAAAATTTCTCAAAAACTAGAAAACAATCCCTGAAAAAATAATTTTTTGCAGCGTTTTTTGAGTCCCTGTTTATTTTAATTAAGGAAGAACTTCTTTAAAGCGAGGGGCAAATTTAGCCATTAAAACCTTTGTAACTCCCCAGTTACCCTTCTTGGTGAGTACTACTATATGTGAATAATTTGTTTCTGGGATTACTCTCATAATCGCAAAGTATTCAGATGTGGTAAGAAGTAGATCCTCACATTTCCCAAGAGCAGCATTATCTGCGGCCATAATGCCTCTTCTCATTACATCAGCAAGAAAAGCAACGGGAACTGTAATATCCAGAGATTCATCTGTAGTAAACCCGGTTAGAGGAGTGCCATCTTCGAGGCTTACTATGGTGGACATTACTATTTCGTCCACATTGGATGCGAACTCCTGCATCACATCATCAATCTTTGCCATTTTTAACCTCCTTTTAATCTATCCCTTGATTCTCTGATAGCCATTCTTTCAAAAATTTCCCAGTTTTTACCACCTTCCCCACCTGCAATGCCCTTCATTCTCAATTCCAGCATCTCACGTTTTGAGGCATTTTCGAGTGCCCTTTGTTTAGATATGACCCCCAGCTTCCAAAAATAGAAGAGAGATTGATCGAAACTTTGCATCCCGTAAGGAATATAACCGTCAGCGATGGCATCTGCTATTTCATGGGTTCTTTTTGGGTCAATGATCATCTCTCTTATTCTTGCAGTATTTACCATCACCTCGCACGCAGGAATTCTACCAAAGGTATCATCCCTAGGAATAAGTCTCTGAGAAATTGTGGCTCTTAATACAGAAGCCAGCTGTAATCTGATCTGTTCATGCTGATAGGGAGGAAACAAACTCACAATCCTGTTAATTGTTTCCGTGGCATCCAGTGTATGAAGGGTGGAAAAGACAAGATGTCCCGTCTCAGCAGCGAGAAGTGCTATTTCCGCAGTTTCACGGTCTCTTATCTCACCCACCATTATCACATTTGGGTCCTGCCTTAAAGCCTCTCTCAATCCATCAGCAAAGCTTCTTGCGTCCAACCCAATTTCTCTCTGGGCAATTATACTCTTTTCATCTCTTAATACATATTCGATAGGGTCTTCAATGGTGATAATATTTACCGTTTTTATTCGATTAATATGATCCAGCATTGCGGCAAGGGTGGTGGATTTTCCCGACCCCGCAACACCGGTTACAAGAATTAAACCTCTATCTTCAAAAGCTAGTTTTTCCAGAACCTTGGGAAGATTAAGCTCTCTTATGGTTTTTACAAAAGGGGGAATGGCTCTTATAGCAAATGCCCATGTACCCCGTTGTCTGTATACATTCACTCTGAACCTTCCTATCCCGGAGAAGCTAAAGGCAAGATCTGCACTCAATTTTTCCTCAAGTTCTTTCAGTTTAATAGGAGTAAGATGTTTCTTGATCAAAGCTTCGGTATCTTCCGGTCTTATAACAGGGTAATGATCCTGGGGATAAAGCTTACCATGAATCCTGAGCACTGGAGGACGACCTGGTTTGAGATGAATGTCGGAAGCTTCTTTATCTCTCGCCTCTTTCAAAATTTTTTCCAGTTCAATCGCCATTGTGTAATTTTAACTTACAATGTATTTTTAGTCAAGGCAATTTAAAAAGTCACGGGGTTCTTTGGAATCTCTCAGTAAAATTACTTGTACTTTTTACCATACCATCTTTATCTAAATAGAAAATGCCTCCATAAGGATCCTTAGGTATCTCTTTAAGTAGACCTTCATCAACAAGTTCATTTATATCATGTGGATTTTTATGGAATTTTAATCTATATTGCTCTACAGCCCTCTCAATAACTAAAACGCTTTCAAGGGCTTTCAATCTCTTGACCAACAATTTTCTCCGGCCTTCTTCTTTTGTATTTTTAATCATAGATTTGAGAAGCTGAATGGCAACTTCTGTCCTGCCTGAGGCATACATCAATCTTGCTGCAAGAGATGACAAAAAAGGACTTCTTCTTATCTCTGCAGCCCTTTTAATATAAAATCCACCCTTCTTATAATCCCTGAGGAAATAAAAATGATTAAATCCAAGTAGAAAGTATAAAAACCAATCCTGAGGTCTGTATTTAATAGCTTTCAGCAGAAATTCATTAGCCGTCTCTATATCTCCAAAATCCCATGTAAGAAATCCATTTGCTAAATAGTAGATATCGTAGTAATGTGGATTAATGCAGCTCACCACTTCTGTAGTCTTAACTATGACTGTCTCAGCCTCGGGCGGCAGAACTGGTGTTTCCTCACTTAATCTACCCAAATAAACCCTCAAATTTACTGTATGAAAAAATCCTTTCATTATCCGCCATTCGAATGCAGACCATTTTTCAAGAGAAGGGGAAAGAAATAATGTTATATATTCCTTCTTGAGGTCCCGATGCCTCTGGCTCAATGAAGGCATTATGGTTAAATTGATTATAAAAATAAAAGTTACACTTAATAATATGATAATTAATCTTCTCATAAAATCTCTTTTCTCTCAAAAAGCGCACATGTTATGACCAAAATAGCGATGGTATAAACTATTCCATAGATAATGATCATGAGGGCTTCTTTAAAAGAAAATTGAAGATTGTAGACCATTCTGAGCTTCACATCAAAAAGGGACAAATTGGGGAATACATACCACGCTCCTTTAACAAGAATTTTGGAAAAAAGAGGTATTTCCTGTGCATATCCTCCAAGGAGAAATTCTTTCACCTCATCAAGAGAATGTCCTATTAAATAAACACCCACAGTGCTAATAATAGAGATTATTGATTTAGTGGAGAGAGTAGTAAAAAGTAAAGCAAAAGAGACAATGAGTGAAACTTCCGCTAAAAGAAATAAGGGATAGGTAAAATACCTCACCACACTAAATGGCGCATCAGGACGTTGCTTCATAAGGAGAATGAGAAAAGGATAAAATAAGAGAATAATTCCATAAGCAATAATTGTGGAAAAGAACATAATTCCAAGATACCTTCCCACTATGTAATCCCGTCTCCGCAGAGGAAGAGCGATGACATACTGCAGTGTTTTTCTATCTATATCATACTGAAGCAGACTAAAAAGAGTAAGAAAAACCATAAGAAGCACTATAAAATTTGTACATGAAAGCACATAACTCGCAAGAATCCGGGGAATTTCAAACATTGTGAAACTGTAGATCACAAAAAGACCAATAAGGGATACCAATGTAATAACAAATGCGCTGTAAAAGAATCTGAGTCTTGTGGATTGTTTAAGAGTTATTCTTGTGAACTCTAAAACCTCTCTCATTGTTGTTCAATCACTCCCAAGAATATATCTTCCAGGGGCTTTTCTTTAAGCTCCTGAGCTTCAACAATTTTAAGAAGTTCTCCTCTGTGTAATATTCCCACTCTGTTGCATATTTTTTCTATGTCTTCCAGAATATGCGAGGTGAAAAATATCGTGGAGCCTTCTTTATTCGCTTCAATGATTAAATCTCTCGCCATTTTCCTGCCTAAGGGATCAAGTCCATTCAGCGGCTCATCAAGAATTACCAATTCTGGTTTTCCAATAAAGGCTTGAGCAAGTCCCAGCCTCTGCAACATCCCTCTTGAATATTTTCTTATGGGCTTTTTTTCATTCCCGGATAATCCAACCTTTTCTATTAAAGTCCCTATACTACTCTTAAGATTCTTTTTGTCAAGCCCTCTTAACCGTCCAACAAAACTTAAAAACTCTATAGCATTTAAACTTTCAAAAAATACAGGATTTTCAGGAAGGTAGGATATTTTCTTCTTAATTTTCAAATCCCCTGGATAAGAATCAAAGACTATAACATCACCTCTGTCCGGAAATAAAAGACCAAGCATTATTTTTATTGTGGTGCTCTTGCCCTGACCATTAAGGCCTACAAGACCAAGTATTTCACCTTTATTTACTACAAAAG
>Ga0190349_1000106_pt1 | contig 30487 bp, 26 predicted proteins | sample 48721378_MG_FD_179798 | JGI IMG/M metagenome (GOLD analysis project Ga0190349, IMG submission 179798) | Hydrothermal vent microbial mat bacterial communities from Southern Trench, Guaymas Basin, Mexico - 4872-13-7-8_MG | ecosystem: Environmental > Aquatic > Marine > Hydrothermal vents >...
AGAAATACGGAGGGGGAGGTTATGCAGGAATATGCCTTGCCTGCGGTGATGGGATATGCGATGAGAAATTTGAAAGCAAATGCAATTGCCCCGAGGATTGTAAATAAAGCAAAAATATAAAGATGTCGATAGAAAAAAGCAGGTATAATATATGGGAATGAAAACCTAATTTTAATGAAGAGGTTTTGCTTTATCAAAATAAAAATCCTTTAATTAAAGTATTATAAAAAACTATTGGATTATGAAGGTGACCACTATGTTTAAAAAAGTAATTGGCGGCTCATTAATCGTAATATTATTGATAATTGCGGTTGCTTTGATAATCCGCTCTGGAAGTCAGACGCAGGAAATAAGAGAGATAACAAAAGTAGAACCATCCAAGGAAAATATTTCCGATAAGGAATTTCTTCAGAGGATTAGTATGATTAATGAGGTAGTTCCAGTCTCTGTGACACCGGTAAAAGGTGGTTATAAGTATGAAGTGGATTTAAATAATTCTACTATTAGGGATTTAAAAACGGAGTTGGATTTAACCGAAGACCAGATTTACTCAATTGTTGAATTTATAAAATTCGAAACTCAATATCAGGAAAAGGGAAAAGCGGTTGAACACTATATGATGATTGACTCTATTAGGGGATTAACTTTGCAAGAAAAAGAAAGATTGAATGAAGCCCAACAGGAGTTTATTAGGATGGAAGACACCCTACTTAAGAAGTGCCATAAATTAAGAGAATCGTTGGGTGATAAGGAGACACAGTTTTTAGACTGGGCAGCCGAAGCAACTAGAAAATTAGATAAAGGTAATTAGTCCCAGAAAGAAATAAAGGAGGGCTGCCAATGCGAAGAAGCCGATGGTGTATTTTGGGGGGGCAGGCCTTGTCGGAATTCAAGAAGTAAATGGGGTTTACTAACTATTTGCCAGCCGTCAAAAGAGCAATTATCACTTAAAATTTAACTACAATTTATGATTTCCAAACAGGCATTTCTAATCCTGCTGAAGAAAAACAGTCTTCAACGAAACAATAATGGCCATTGGCCAATGACAACTTATGAAGATGGCACATAGACAGGAGCGGCAGTGATAGACAAAAATATTTCTTCTGGTGAATATCACCTAGGTGCAATTGCTAATCACTTTACCTTATCAATCTTAAACTAATAGCAAGATAGAAGGCATAAGGTATGAATTGTTTGTCCCCTTCTCAAAAATTATTTAAAATTCAATTAGATGAAAATAAAGGTCGAAACCTTTCAACTATTGATTGAATAGTTGAGAAAACAATTATGTCCAATTCTAATCATTTTATTGCCGAAGCGGTTGGATGCAATGCCGCGCTTCGGACGCGGAGGTTGAGAGTTCGAATTCTTCCGAGGGCATCAAAAACTGACTTCCGGGCTTTGAAGGGATGGGCGTGCCGGCGCTATAAAATGAAGATAAGTCCCCATAGTTTAATTGGGAGATCAGTGGCTTCTTAAGCCATTGGTTCCGGATTCGAGTCCTGGTGGGAGCACTATATCTAGAAAAAGGTCAACAATTTAGGGGTCGCCGAGCGGGATTTCTCTCTCCCTCTAAAGAAAACTTATGAATAACAAAACTTTTTCTAAAATCTGGATTTTAATTATTCTGATTCTCATTAGCGGAGGAGGGTTTTTAATTGGACAATATTTTGGGACGCCAACGGAAAAAGGTGAAGAGCCAAAAGGAGAACCCATTACTTTCGATAAAAATTTTGAGAAGTGCTTGAAGGCTTCTTCGTTAAGTGAATATTGCAAGAAAGCAAAAATTGAAAGTATTTATGATTTATCACAAATTGATGAACTTGAACCTGTATCCATTCCAATAAGAACAAACTTTTCTGATATAGAGATATATAACATTCCAGATGGTGCGGCAGGTGGCGATGTGATTACAATACCGATAATTAGGTTTGGTAATAATTATTGCGCATTAACAGACCTTAATTTCCAGAAGATATTTGCTCCCATTAAAAGAGATGAAGCGATAGAATATCTTAACTTTCGCTTAATAACTCTTGCCGTTTCTTCTTATGGCAGAGCAAGATATACTGTAACAAGTGAAGAAGAGTATAATAAAGAAAAGTATAAATTTTGCAAAAAACCTATTTCCCCGAAGAAGATTACTCACATTAACAAAGAAACACCGGATGGGTTTATAATAGAGTGGATATATTTTACTCCAGTTTATCGTTCCGGCGTTTACGAGGCAGAGGTAAAAGTAAACCGTGATGGAAAAATCAAAACTCTAAAAGAAGGCAACAGATTTATAGATTGTGGGTCGGGTATAATGTTTTAGAATTTGCAGCCAGATATTTTCTACTTTTAAGTTTTAGAATAATCTATCACCAGAGAAAAACTTGACCGAAAGGCGGGGGAAAACAGCGCTGGAGCCGAGACATCCAGAAGAATGCCTTGTTTACCAAGATTATCCTAAAACAATTGAAGGCGTGCCACGAGTAAGTGATGTTGGAATTATTGAAGAAACAGCAATCTCAATAACAAGGCCTGAAGCACGTCCTTATCCTGATTTTAATTACTGCAATACAAGACTTTGTCAGTATTTTCTAATCAAGATATGCGTGCAAAATAAAGATGGTGAATTCTGTCATTTCTCGCGGTATATGTTTAAAGTTTTTGAATAATTTTTCTTTTGCTTTTTGCATTTCTTGAGCAAAATCATTGTCGCTTTTTTGAAATGAAAATTAATAATTTTAAATGGAAATTGTTCTACCTTTCTCCGATTGGAACCTTGGTTGGATTAGTTTTCTTGATTGTCTGACTATGAGATATGTATTGTCTTGTACTTCTTAAATTGTAAATATGGGCAGGTGATATTTGAGTGATATTCTGATATTCTTTTCTGCCAAACACTTCATATTCTCTTTTTAATATTCTCTTAACAGCAGGACCCGACAATCTATTATGAGCGTTATCTGTTTTAATTAACAAAGTAATATCTGTTGGAGTATACTTTTTTGGAAAACGATATCTATTGGTAGAAATTAAAAAAACCTTTCCAAATTTCTTTTTCCTAAGAATTATTCTATCTGCCTGTGACTTAGATAAACCAGTCATTTTAACAATGTAGTTTCTAACAAGACCTTTATCTTTTTTTCTTAAACTAAAATATTTAAATCTGGTCAAAACATTATCAATCCATTGATACTTTTCTTTTTTAGAAACTGCTTTAAATTTAATAGATGAATTGACCTTTAAAAATTCTTTAATTTGTGTAATACTAATAATGTGTGAATCTGTTATATTTATTGTCATCATATACTTCAATTATGACAGATTCACACATTTTAAGCAAAATGAAAAGCATTTTAAACTTATTTTGCGTTGGAAAACGATCTCATTTCACATGCATTTTGTACTAGACAAGACTACTAATTGACAAGTTGAAAAGTGATGTATAGTATTGAAATTATAACGAAAATTTAAAATTAAAAAGGTCGAGATCTCTCAACTAAAAATCCGAGCAGTTGAGAGAAAATTGAAAATTACTTCTAACCATTTTGTTACCAAAGTGGTTGGATGGTATAATTAAGTGAAATTTGTTCCGAAAGAATATATGAAAATTCAAATCAAACATAATTTTATTATCAAATCACTTGGTCTAATTTGCTCTCTTATTTTTATTTTTCTACTGTTTCTCTTATCACAGAGAGATGAACCATGGATAGGTATTGGTATTCTTTTAATTTATTCTATTTGGATAGGTGTCCCGATTTGTATTATTCTACTCACATTTTCAGCATTTAGATTCCGCAAATTAGACAAGATAGATAAAATATTTTCGGTCATAGCATTATCGTTTTTGGTTGCTTCTGTCTTTGTATATAGTTTTTTTAGCGAAATATTTACAAATTGGTAAAAAATTTTTTGGGACAAACTGTCGCTTAATATAAAACAAACAGTTCAGGGTGGCACGATTTTATATTTATACTAATAAGTTGTACCAATTCTTTACCTAAATTTTTATTTCCTTTTTTTCAAAAAATAATAAAGAAAGAAAATAAAAACTTCGCTTATTCCGAATCTGTTATCGAAAATTGCGGAACTTTTGAAAATATTTATTAACTTTAATACAATTAAATTATAACCATGGAAAAGAAAATTAAAATTGGATTAATCATTTTGATAATTGGAATTGCTATAGTTAGTGGATGGTGGATTTGGAATACACAAATTACACAAGTAAATTGTTCCAATATAATCTCTATGAGGGGTATTGAGAAATGTCTTGGACATAAGATTAAAGCTATCGGGATTCTTGAATGTGAAAAATTTAATACTCCGCAAAAAGCAGGCGTTCATTACTTGAAATTTAATAACGGAACTGAACTCAGATTTTTAGAAGAATATCCAAATTGTAAAGACTATGATGGAAAAATGGTTGAAGTAGTAGGAAAATTTTATCAATGTGGAGAGTTAGATCAATGTGCTGGAGTAGGTTTAACAAATATTGAGTCAGTCAATTTGGTAGAATAAATATATTTATATGGCGACCCCTTCATAATTTTTTTACTCCTTTTAATCACTCAGGGACGTTGCACTTTCGGACCTCGCATTCATCTCACTTAACACGGCTTATGAGGTTCGCTTCTTCGCTTCGTTGCATTTCGCTTTCCCAAATTTGGCCGACGTTAGACTTCTTATAAGCGGATACGTTATATGAAATCGTGTCATAGAAAGCAGAATGTGGCAATAAAAAAGGAAGCACTACTTTGTCTTAGCAAAATGAAATCTTAAACAAGAAATGCTTTACATTTATTTTGAAAAAGAACAAAACCCTAAAAAGATTAAAAAATTATCTTTAAAAATCAATCAAAGGTCGAAAAAAAATTAACAAAATTACTTAAAAATTAACTGCTCACTTTCATTTGATATTCAACCTTTATATAGCTAAATTACAATTGCTAATCATTTCACCCTATCAATTTCAAACTAATAGCAAGATAGAAGGCATAAAGGTACAAATTATTTGACCTCTTATCAAAAATTATCTAAAATTCAATTAGATAAAGATAAGGATTGAAATTCCTCAACTAATAGTCAAGTAGTTGAGAAAAAATTAAAAATTACTTCTAACTATTTTATTGCTAAAGTGGTTGGATAGTACAAATAAAGAGGTAAATGATTATGGAACTAGAAAAAGACGAAAAAATTATTAAGAAGCATTATGAATTTTGTAATGCCTCAAGGAATCTAGGCTTTGTAATAAATGACAAGCTTTATTCCGGTATTAAAATCAATCTTACAAATAAACGATTTTATGTTGAACCTGTATCCAAATTGTTAAACAAAATAATGCCACTATTGCCTGGTGCGATTTTAGATTTAAGATTAAAAGACGTCAACAATTATTCAGTTGAATATGTTTGGAATATTCTTGGGGAGATTCCAAGAGTTACAATCAATTATAAAGACAATCAAAAATTCAGTTTTTGTACATCAAAGAAAGATTTAAAAGAATGGGAAAGCAAGTTTTTGGAGCTATCAATTCCTAAAAAATAGAGGAAAATGGAGACGGCGAAACTGCTAAAAATCAACCCTTCACTTGCTATCGTTCGCTTCGGGGCTAACCTACGCCTAACAACGGATAAAAAGGAAATCAAGGATTTTTCTTTTATCCACAAAACGCTAAGTGAAATTGCTCAATAAGGAGTTTATATGACTATAGATAACCTACATGCTTTAATACTTTTATTATTTCCAGCAATTACCTTATTGCTGTGCTTAAAATTTGGTGGCAGACCTTCTCTTAAAAGAGTCATTGTAAGCATAGTCGTTACTTTTTTATTATTTTCCATTACCCATCCTGTAGCAAAATGTGGGCCAGGTGGAGATCCTTTTATGCACCTCTTTATTTTAGGGGGTTGCTTTCTTTCAATTTTGATTTTTATTGAGAGAAAAGTATTATTAATTTCACTGGCCTTTATTGTTTTTATTTTTTCCATCTTTTTGAGAATCAACTACATAGAATTAGTTTGCGGAGATACATATGCAGGCAGTTTAGAATTTAAGGATTTTGTTGAAGGAGGCGAACGGTATCAATTAAATATGATTAAGGAACTAATAGAATCAGAAGAAGTTTTATCAAACGATGACAATTACTATAATGAAGGTTGGTTTAAAGATTCTGAGGTATATGAGAAGTACAAGAATTATTTTTCTGAAGATTTGTTGCAAACTAAACAAAGATTTGAAATTTATCCTTTATGGCATAGTTGGCTTACAAGGTTGTATCGCAAAAAGAGTTATAATGTAGAATTATGGTACCCGGGTGGAAAACTTTCTGAAGGAATTAATAATTTAGAATATCGCATAAAGGAGTAGTTTGTATTATAGATATTGAGCGATCTCAGATGATACAGAATTTATGGCTATATGCCTTAGGGCACTTTCGTCTAAATGTTCTTCGGGAACTTCACAAACTCTGGGAACGTTATCTGAAATTTTAACGGTGTTATAAAACAAAACGGAGAAAAAAATGGCTAAAAAAAGATTAGTTGGGGTGACGGTATTAGGATGGCTTAATGTAGTAGTGGGAACATTGGGTATCCTTGCGTTTTTACTTAAATCTCCAGGAATTATGTTTGGTGCTTCGTTACTATTAGTAACGGGTATTGGTTTACTTAAGCTTAGAGAATGGGCACGGATACTTGAAATAATTTTAGTACTCGGGGGAGTTTTATTTCAAATTGTAAAGTATGTAAGTAGCATTTTGCATTACGCAGTACCATTAAATGAAGCTTGGATCTTTTTTCTAAAAGGAAACATATTTGGTTGGATAATAGCAGGTATAATAATTTACTTCTTCACCCGCCCCAAAGTAAAGGAACAGTTTAAACGATGATTTTTCGTCCAAAACATCAGATAACAAAGGCTAAAAGAGAAAATGATAAAATCATTTTCTCCAAATCTTTCGCCTTCGGCTCAGGACTTCTTTTAACCTTAAGACGTGATGTGTCGTTGTGGGCAATATTTAAAGAGAAGGAAAAACCATGAAATTTTTTGAAAATAAAACAATGAAAAAATTTATAATTACTGGTTGGATTCTTCTAGTGGTGGGAGGTTTAGGGGCAGTATTTGTTGAACCGCCGCTTTTAACCCCCAGACATCCGACTGCTTATTTTTGGTTTTGGCATAATGTGCGGCATTTAATAGCATCTATTTTGACAGTGGTGGGTGTGCTGGGAGTCGTGCTTTTGATTGTTGGGATATTTACCAAAATTCTAGCAATGAGCAAGACAAGAAAACTAATTAACAAAATAGGCATTTTTTCATTGATAGGAGCAATTATAGTTATTCTGGGAATTGGCTTATATAATTTGAACCAACATAAAATTACAGGTTCAGACAGAAAGAATATCGAGCGGAATATCCAATCAATAAGCGAAAATGAAGAAAAGGCAAAGGAAATGTTATATAGAATATATGAAGCATTCGAGGCGTTTAAGACAAAAAACAACCGTTTCCCTTACGATGTTGAAGAAATTGATACTATGCAATTCTTTTCAGTTTATCCGAGAATTACCAAGACTACTGTGCGCAAAATCGGTGGCTATTTATTTAATGTCTCTTCTTTTGGGGACTTTTGGTTCTGCTATGCTTGGCCTGAAGAATACGGAGTTACGGGAAGAAAAAGTTACTATATAGATAACGATTCGCCGAAGATCAAATGGACAGAGAGAAAATTTAGCGGTATTAAGAACCCAGCCAAAGATAAAGATGCAGAATATTGGAGATATTGATTTATTATTGCCTATAACGGCAGGTAACATGGTGCAAAAGACTTCTACTAATGACGGACTTTGCACAAAAGAGGTTCAATCTTTTTGTGCAAATTTTTTTAGCACATTTATATAAGAATTTAGCTATTGAGATGTTCAATTTAACTATGAAAAGAAAAAATTTTTAAAGAACTAAAGCTGGCTTTTTGTTTCCTTTTTGCTGTAAGTTATTATATAATATTGGAAAAGGTTAAAATTATAATGGAAGGTGTTAGAGAAACAATGACCCAGAAGGTGTTTGCAAAATATCTATCTGCGCAGGCAGGTGAAATTGTAAGGGAAAGAGAAACTCCTGCTGTGAGAATTGAGATTGGGGAAAATGACAAGGTTATAATTCGCATTCCTTACAATCAAGAGTTGATAAGAAAGATAAAACCGATTTCTGGAAGAAGATGGGCCCCAGAAAAAAATACTGGGAAATTCCTTATAGTGAAGGAATAATTTCAAAACTTCAAAATCTCTTTGATGAAAATATTCTTATAGGAAGCATATTAGCACTAAGTGCAAATATCATCCCAAAATGGCATCATATCAGCACCAAAAAGTGCGGATATAACCGAATTAGGCAACATGCCTGATTTTAATAGGAGGTGGATAATATGACAAAAAAATATGACAAAAAAACTTTTCTTATTGCCCTATTGTCTTTTATTTTGGGTGGATTTTTTCAAAAACTCGCTCTATCATGGGATATTCCTTTTTTGAAAGAATGGTATGGATTTTTGAGTATAATAATTTTTGCTTTTATTATTTATGTAGTGATATATAATTTATTCCTAAAAAAGAGGCACGGCGCCTAACACGGTGTAAAAGACTCAGGGCAAAAATGCCCTTCATCCAAATTCTGCTTCGTCGAACTTCTTTTACACCAAAACATTATATGAAATTCAGACCTAAAAGAATATTAAAAACGGTAAGAGATTTTAGTATTTTTCGAATTGATAAAAAAAGCGTTATTGTTACGCATTCAATTATAAGGCGATTTCTGGCAGCCTTCTTTGACTTCGGAATTTTTGGAATTTATGTTCTTTTTATAGGAGTTGTTAGAGAACCTGCTCCAGAAGGTCTAAAAGATATTATGGGACATGTAAATTTTATAGCTTACATGTTATATTTCTTTCTACCGGAATTATTATGGGGGCAAACACTTGGTAAGTTTATATTTGATTTAAAAGTTATTATTCCGAATCCAAAGAGAAATCCTTTAATTGCTATACTTTTACGAAATATTGTAAAATTTTTTGAAACGCTGCCATTTTTTCTTCCTATTTGGATGATTGCTCTTACTAAGCAAAATCAAAGAATCGGAGATTTTGTTGCAGGAACCCTTGTAGTTAGAAAGAGTTTTTTATCAGGCAAAAAGGATGCAATTATTCCTCAAAGACCTAAAAAATCAAAATGTATATTAGTTGCTACTGTTACTTCAGTTTTGGCACTATTGGCTTGCATATTATTTTTGATTTTTTTAATTTTAAAGGATATAATTGATAAAGGATTTATTAAGTTTAATTTTTAGAGAGGAATTGGTCTGAACTTCATATAACACAGGGTTTGCGGCTTAAATACTCTTGCATTTTCGCCTAAATGTTCTTCGGGGGCTTCGCAAGCTCTGGAAACGTTAAGTGAAATTCAGGAGCCTTTAGAAAAATCCTTAACCATTTAATTTTAATGAAAATTATGAGGATGAAAAATTGGAAACTTTGGTTTGCGATAGTTATTCCTAGTTTACTTGCCGGGATAGGGGGGATATTTTTTGAGAGTAATACAGCTAATTATAATAAAAATGTGTTTCGTTTTGTTACAGGTACAATATTAATTTTAGGTATAATTAGCTTCCCTTGGTGGAAAAGACCTTGGAAGAAATACAAAGGAGAAGCATTTAATAACTATGCAGGAGCTCATACTTTTTCGTGGTTGTTTATTTGGTTAAGCGGTCTTTACATTATGGCATGGTATATGGACCCTGTGCAAAACTTATATTATTTTTTCTCCTCTTTCATATATTTAGGTACAGGCATATCTATGCTTATTTTGAATTATAAAGGCAAGTGGGTTTGAAGATGTAGACTTGATATTATTGCCTTAAAGTTATATCTGGTTACAAAAGTGAATTTATTGTTGAATAATGAGGGATAGCTCCTGAACTTCACATAACCCAGCGTATCTGGTTTTGCTCCTGTTGGTTGCTTTACCCAAACTGCTCCCTGCGGTCGCAACTTCGGATATGCTGAAACGTTATACGCAATCAAGAGATAAAAGTCATAAAGACGAATTATGAAACACAGGAATAATCTTAGAAATAGAATATTGTTATTCATTTATTTGTCTATTTTTACTTTCGTGACAGTAGGCGGAATGCTATTAATTGCATTTCTTTCCAAAGATTTATCTAAGCTTGTTCGTGTTTTTCTTCTAATAACTTATGGGGTGCCTTCTTGGATTGTCGGTGGCTTGCTCTATGCGAGATGGAAAACAAAGCATTTTGCTTATCGTTGTGCCAGATGCGGACATGAATTCGACATATCACCATGGACCTGTATGATAGCTGTAGGCGGGCTTGATCAATACCTAAGGTGCCCAAAATGTCATAAGAGATCGTGGGCAACTGCGATAGACAAAATAGAGAAGTAAGGTGTTCCTTTACCGACAGCGTATAACACAGCGTAAAAGGTTCGTGCTCTTTTAACACTCACTCAAACCCAGCTCTAATTTGCTGGGGGCAGGCGAGGAATCAAATTAGTGCCGAACTTCTCTTACACCAAAAATGTTATCTGAAATAAATTTTTTAAAATAAGAAGGGGTGATATTATGAAGCATATTAGTATAATTAAAATTTTAGCGGTTGTATTTATTTTTGTCTTTCTGGGCTGCAGTGTAAATATGGTTGAAGCAAAGAGATCGTCGCCGCAAGAAGTTGAACCAGTGGTTTACAATGGCGTTAAGTATGCCGCTACGCATGAAAAAATGGGTTATGTGCAAGCCTGGGATATTAAGACAGGGAAAAAACTTTGGGAGAAAAAGGTTTATGATGTAAAAATCGATCCGCATATGGAGGCCGATATTCAATGGGTGTTTATTACCAATTTAAGCATTAAGGATGGGAAGTTGATTGTTGTTAACGAGAATGGCGACAAATATGAGATTGATATTGAAAGTACTGATACAACTCAAACCGATTCCAATATAACCACTCAAACTGATTACAATACGATATCCAAAAATAACTCGGGGATATTATCGGCGATATTCGTTGTTTTGCTGTTCATTGGAGGATATTTATTATATAAACTCCTAAAGAAAAAGAGATAAAGAAATTTACATCGGATAATACGACAATGTGATTTCGCTTTCTTTGGTCGCTTTATTCAAATTGGTCTGACCGGCAGTTTCAGATATGCTGAAAACATTATCGAAAATTCAACCCATAGTATTTTCTAATCAAGATATGCGTGCAAAATAAAGATGGTGAATTCTGTCATTTCTCGCGGTATATGTTTAAAGTTTTTGAATAATTTTTCTTTTGCTTTTTGCATTTCTTGAGCAAAATCATTGTCGCTTTTTTGAAATGAAAATTAATAATTTTAAATGGAAATTGTTCTACCTTTCTCCGATTGGAACCTTGGTTGGATTAGTTTTCTTGATTGTCTGACTATGAGATATGTATTGTCTTGTACTTCTTAAATTGTAAATATGGGCAGGTGATATTTGAGTGATATTCTGATATTCTTTTCTGCCAAACACTTCATATTCTCTTTTTAATATTCTCTTAACAGCAGGACCCGACAATCTATTATGAGCGTTATCTGTTTTAATTAACAAAGTAATATCTGTTGGAGTATACTTTTTTGGAAAACGATATCTATTGGTAGAAATTAAAAAAACCTTTCCAAATTTCTTTTTCCTAAGAATTATTCTATCTGCCTGTGACTTAGATAAACCAGTCATTTTAACAATGTAGTTTCTAACAAGACCTTTATCTTTTTTTCTTAAACTAAAATATTTAAATCTGGTCAAAACATTATCAATCCATTGATACTTTTCTTTTTTAGAAACTGCTTTAAATTTAATAGATGAATTGACCTTTAAAAATTCTTTAATTTGTGTAATACTAATAATGTGTGAATCTGTTATATTTATTGTCATCATATACTTCAATTATGACAGATTCACACATTTTAAGCAAAATGAAAAGCATTTTAAACTTATTTTGCGTTGGAAAACGATCTCATTTCACATGCATTTTGTACTAGACAAGACTACTAATTGACAAGTTGAAAAGTGATGTATAGTATTGAAATTATAACGAAAATTTAAAATTAAAAAGGTCGAGATCTCTCAACTAAAAATCCGAGCAGTTGAGAGAAAATTGAAAATTACTTCTAACCATTTTGTTACCAAAGTGGTTGGATGGTATAATTAAGTGAAATTTGTTCCGAAAGAATATATGAAAATTCAAATCAAACATAATTTTATTATCAAATCACTTGGTCTAATTTGCTCTCTTATTTTTATTTTTCTACTGTTTCTCTTATCACAGAGAGATGAACCATGGATAGGTATTGGTATTCTTTTAATTTATTCTATTTGGATAGGTGTCCCGATTTGTATTATTCTACTCACATTTTCAGCATTTAGATTCCGCAAATTAGACAAGATAGATAAAATATTTTCGGTCATAGCATTATCGTTTTTGGTTGCTTCTGTCTTTGTATATAGTTTTTTTAGCGAAATATTTACAAATTGGTAAAAAATTTTTTGGGACAAACTGTCGCTTAATATAAAACAAACAGTTCAGGGTGGCACGATTTTATATTTATACTAATAAGTTGTACCAATTCTTTACCTAAATTTTTATTTCCTTTTTTTCAAAAAATAATAAAGAAAGAAAATAAAAACTTCGCTTATTCCGAATCTGTTATCGAAAATTGCGGAACTTTTGAAAATATTTATTAACTTTAATACAATTAAATTATAACCATGGAAAAGAAAATTAAAATTGGATTAATCATTTTGATAATTGGAATTGCTATAGTTAGTGGATGGTGGATTTGGAATACACAAATTACACAAGTAAATTGTTCCAATATAATCTCTATGAGGGGTATTGAGAAATGTCTTGGACATAAGATTAAAGCTATCGGGATTCTTGAATGTGAAAAATTTAATACTCCGCAAAAAGCAGGCGTTCATTACTTGAAATTTAATAACGGAACTGAACTCAGATTTTTAGAAGAATATCCAAATTGTAAAGACTATGATGGAAAAATGGTTGAAGTAGTAGGAAAATTTTATCAATGTGGAGAGTTAGATCAATGTGCTGGAGTAGGTTTAACAAATATTGAGTCAGTCAATTTGGTAGAATAAATATATTTATATGGCGACCCCTTCATAATTTTTTTACTCCTTTTAATCACTCAGGGACGTTGCACTTTCGGACCTCGCATTCATCTCACTTAACACGGCTTATGAGGTTCGCTTCTTCGCTTCGTTGCATTTCGCTTTCCCAAATTTGGCCGACGTTAGACTTCTTATAAGCGGATACGTTATATGAAATCGTGTCATAGAAAGCAGAATGTGGCAATAAAAAAGGAAGCACTACTTTGTCTTAGCAAAATGAAATCTTAAACAAGAAATGCTTTACATTTATTTTGAAAAAGAACAAAACCCTAAAAAGATTAAAAAATTATCTTTAAAAATCAATCAAAGGTCGAAAAAAAATTAACAAAATTACTTAAAAATTAACTGCTCACTTTCATTTGATATTCAACCTTTATATAGCTAAATTACAATTGCTAATCATTTCACCCTATCAATTTCAAACTAATAGCAAGATAGAAGGCATAAAGGTACAAATTATTTGACCTCTTATCAAAAATTATCTAAAATTCAATTAGATAAAGATAAGGATTGAAATTCCTCAACTAATAGTCAAGTAGTTGAGAAAAAATTAAAAATTACTTCTAACTATTTTATTGCTAAAGTGGTTGGATAGTACAAATAAAGAGGTAAATGATTATGGAACTAGAAAAAGACGAAAAAATTATTAAGAAGCATTATGAATTTTGTAATGCCTCAAGGAATCTAGGCTTTGTAATAAATGACAAGCTTTATTCCGGTATTAAAATCAATCTTACAAATAAACGATTTTATGTTGAACCTGTATCCAAATTGTTAAACAAAATAATGCCACTATTGCCTGGTGCGATTTTAGATTTAAGATTAAAAGACGTCAACAATTATTCAGTTGAATATGTTTGGAATATTCTTGGGGAGATTCCAAGAGTTACAATCAATTATAAAGACAATCAAAAATTCAGTTTTTGTACATCAAAGAAAGATTTAAAAGAATGGGAAAGCAAGTTTTTGGAGCTATCAATTCCTAAAAAATAGAGGAAAATGGAGACGGCGAAACTGCTAAAAATCAACCCTTCACTTGCTATCGTTCGCTTCGGGGCTAACCTACGCCTAACAACGGATAAAAAGGAAATCAAGGATTTTTCTTTTATCCACAAAACGCTAAGTGAAATTGCTCAATAAGGAGTTTATATGACTATAGATAACCTACATGCTTTAATACTTTTATTATTTCCAGCAATTACCTTATTGCTGTGCTTAAAATTTGGTGGCAGACCTTCTCTTAAAAGAGTCATTGTAAGCATAGTCGTTACTTTTTTATTATTTTCCATTACCCATCCTGTAGCAAAATGTGGGCCAGGTGGAGATCCTTTTATGCACCTCTTTATTTTAGGGGGTTGCTTTCTTTCAATTTTGATTTTTATTGAGAGAAAAGTATTATTAATTTCACTGGCCTTTATTGTTTTTATTTTTTCCATCTTTTTGAGAATCAACTACATAGAATTAGTTTGCGGAGATACATATGCAGGCAGTTTAGAATTTAAGGATTTTGTTGAAGGAGGCGAACGGTATCAATTAAATATGATTAAGGAACTAATAGAATCAGAAGAAGTTTTATCAAACGATGACAATTACTATAATGAAGGTTGGTTTAAAGATTCTGAGGTATATGAGAAGTACAAGAATTATTTTTCTGAAGATTTGTTGCAAACTAAACAAAGATTTGAAATTTATCCTTTATGGCATAGTTGGCTTACAAGGTTGTATCGCAAAAAGAGTTATAATGTAGAATTATGGTACCCGGGTGGAAAACTTTCTGAAGGAATTAATAATTTAGAATATCGCATAAAGGAGTAGTTTGTATTATAGATATTGAGCGATCTCAGATGATACAGAATTTATGGCTATATGCCTTAGGGCACTTTCGTCTAAATGTTCTTCGGGAACTTCACAAACTCTGGGAACGTTATCTGAAATTTTAACGGTGTTATAAAACAAAACGGAGAAAAAAATGGCTAAAAAAAGATTAGTTGGGGTGACGGTATTAGGATGGCTTAATGTAGTAGTGGGAACATTGGGTATCCTTGCGTTTTTACTTAAATCTCCAGGAATTATGTTTGGTGCTTCGTTACTATTAGTAACGGGTATTGGTTTACTTAAGCTTAGAGAATGGGCACGGATACTTGAAATAATTTTAGTACTCGGGGGAGTTTTATTTCAAATTGTAAAGTATGTAAGTAGCATTTTGCATTACGCAGTACCATTAAATGAAGCTTGGATCTTTTTTCTAAAAGGAAACATATTTGGTTGGATAATAGCAGGTATAATAATTTACTTCTTCACCCGCCCCAAAGTAAAGGAACAGTTTAAACGATGATTTTTCGTCCAAAACATCAGATAACAAAGGCTAAAAGAGAAAATGATAAAATCATTTTCTCCAAATCTTTCGCCTTCGGCTCAGGACTTCTTTTAACCTTAAGACGTGATGTGTCGTTGTGGGCAATATTTAAAGAGAAGGAAAAACCATGAAATTTTTTGAAAATAAAACAATGAAAAAATTTATAATTACTGGTTGGATTCTTCTAGTGGTGGGAGGTTTAGGGGCAGTATTTGTTGAACCGCCGCTTTTAACCCCCAGACATCCGACTGCTTATTTTTGGTTTTGGCATAATGTGCGGCATTTAATAGCATCTATTTTGACAGTGGTGGGTGTGCTGGGAGTCGTGCTTTTGATTGTTGGGATATTTACCAAAATTCTAGCAATGAGCAAGACAAGAAAACTAATTAACAAAATAGGCATTTTTTCATTGATAGGAGCAATTATAGTTATTCTGGGAATTGGCTTATATAATTTGAACCAACATAAAATTACAGGTTCAGACAGAAAGAATATCGAGCGGAATATCCAATCAATAAGCGAAAATGAAGAAAAGGCAAAGGAAATGTTATATAGAATATATGAAGCATTCGAGGCGTTTAAGACAAAAAACAACCGTTTCCCTTACGATGTTGAAGAAATTGATACTATGCAATTCTTTTCAGTTTATCCGAGAATTACCAAGACTACTGTGCGCAAAATCGGTGGCTATTTATTTAATGTCTCTTCTTTTGGGGACTTTTGGTTCTGCTATGCTTGGCCTGAAGAATACGGAGTTACGGGAAGAAAAAGTTACTATATAGATAACGATTCGCCGAAGATCAAATGGACAGAGAGAAAATTTAGCGGTATTAAGAACCCAGCCAAAGATAAAGATGCAGAATATTGGAGATATTGATTTATTATTGCCTATAACGGCAGGTAACATGGTGCAAAAGACTTCTACTAATGACGGACTTTGCACAAAAGAGGTTCAATCTTTTTGTGCAAATTTTTTTAGCACATTTATATAAGAATTTAGCTATTGAGATGTTCAATTTAACTATGAAAAGAAAAAATTTTTAAAGAACTAAAGCTGGCTTTTTGTTTCCTTTTTGCTGTAAGTTATTATATAATATTGGAAAAGGTTAAAATTATAATGGAAGGTGTTAGAGAAACAATGACCCAGAAGGTGTTTGCAAAATATCTATCTGCGCAGGCAGGTGAAATTGTAAGGGAAAGAGAAACTCCTGCTGTGAGAATTGAGATTGGGGAAAATGACAAGGTTATAATTCGCATTCCTTACAATCAAGAGTTGATAAGAAAGATAAAACCGATTTCTGGAAGAAGATGGGCCCCAGAAAAAAATACTGGGAAATTCCTTATAGTGAAGGAATAATTTCAAAACTTCAAAATCTCTTTGATGAAAATATTCTTATAGGAAGCATATTAGCACTAAGTGCAAATATCATCCCAAAATGGCATCATATCAGCACCAAAAAGTGCGGATATAACCGAATTAGGCAACATGCCTGATTTTAATAGGAGGTGGATAATATGACAAAAAAATATGACAAAAAAACTTTTCTTATTGCCCTATTGTCTTTTATTTTGGGTGGATTTTTTCAAAAACTCGCTCTATCATGGGATATTCCTTTTTTGAAAGAATGGTATGGATTTTTGAGTATAATAATTTTTGCTTTTATTATTTATGTAGTGATATATAATTTATTCCTAAAAAAGAGGCACGGCGCCTAACACGGTGTAAAAGACTCAGGGCAAAAATGCCCTTCATCCAAATTCTGCTTCGTCGAACTTCTTTTACACCAAAACATTATATGAAATTCAGACCTAAAAGAATATTAAAAACGGTAAGAGATTTTAGTATTTTTCGAATTGATAAAAAAAGCGTTATTGTTACGCATTCAATTATAAGGCGATTTCTGGCAGCCTTCTTTGACTTCGGAATTTTTGGAATTTATGTTCTTTTTATAGGAGTTGTTAGAGAACCTGCTCCAGAAGGTCTAAAAGATATTATGGGACATGTAAATTTTATAGCTTACATGTTATATTTCTTTCTACCGGAATTATTATGGGGGCAAACACTTGGTAAGTTTATATTTGATTTAAAAGTTATTATTCCGAATCCAAAGAGAAATCCTTTAATTGCTATACTTTTACGAAATATTGTAAAATTTTTTGAAACGCTGCCATTTTTTCTTCCTATTTGGATGATTGCTCTTACTAAGCAAAATCAAAGAATCGGAGATTTTGTTGCAGGAACCCTTGTAGTTAGAAAGAGTTTTTTATCAGGCAAAAAGGATGCAATTATTCCTCAAAGACCTAAAAAATCAAAATGTATATTAGTTGCTACTGTTACTTCAGTTTTGGCACTATTGGCTTGCATATTATTTTTGATTTTTTTAATTTTAAAGGATATAATTGATAAAGGATTTATTAAGTTTAATTTTTAGAGAGGAATTGGTCTGAACTTCATATAACACAGGGTTTGCGGCTTAAATACTCTTGCATTTTCGCCTAAATGTTCTTCGGGGGCTTCGCAAGCTCTGGAAACGTTAAGTGAAATTCAGGAGCCTTTAGAAAAATCCTTAACCATTTAATTTTAATGAAAATTATGAGGATGAAAAATTGGAAACTTTGGTTTGCGATAGTTATTCCTAGTTTACTTGCCGGGATAGGGGGGATATTTTTTGAGAGTAATACAGCTAATTATAATAAAAATGTGTTTCGTTTTGTTACAGGTACAATATTAATTTTAGGTATAATTAGCTTCCCTTGGTGGAAAAGACCTTGGAAGAAATACAAAGGAGAAGCATTTAATAACTATGCAGGAGCTCATACTTTTTCGTGGTTGTTTATTTGGTTAAGCGGTCTTTACATTATGGCATGGTATATGGACCCTGTGCAAAACTTATATTATTTTTTCTCCTCTTTCATATATTTAGGTACAGGCATATCTATGCTTATTTTGAATTATAAAGGCAAGTGGGTTTGAAGATGTAGACTTGATATTATTGCCTTAAAGTTATATCTGGTTACAAAAGTGAATTTATTGTTGAATAATGAGGGATAGCTCCTGAACTTCACATAACCCAGCGTATCTGGTTTTGCTCCTGTTGGTTGCTTTACCCAAACTGCTCCCTGCGGTCGCAACTTCGGATATGCTGAAACGTTATACGCAATCAAGAGATAAAAGTCATAAAGACGAATTATGAAACACAGGAATAATCTTAGAAATAGAATATTGTTATTCATTTATTTGTCTATTTTTACTTTCGTGACAGTAGGCGGAATGCTATTAATTGCATTTCTTTCCAAAGATTTATCTAAGCTTGTTCGTGTTTTTCTTCTAATAACTTATGGGGTGCCTTCTTGGATTGTCGGTGGCTTGCTCTATGCGAGATGGAAAACAAAGCATTTTGCTTATCGTTGTGCCAGATGCGGACATGAATTCGACATATCACCATGGACCTGTATGATAGCTGTAGGCGGGCTTGATCAATACCTAAGGTGCCCAAAATGTCATAAGAGATCGTGGGCAACTGCGATAGACAAAATAGAGAAGTAAGGTGTTCCTTTACCGACAGCGTATAACACAGCGTAAAAGGTTCGTGCTCTTTTAACACTCACTCAAACCCAGCTCTAATTTGCTGGGGGCAGGCGAGGAATCAAATTAGTGCCGAACTTCTCTTACACCAAAAATGTTATCTGAAATAAATTTTTTAAAATAAGAAGGGGTGATATTATGAAGCATATTAGTATAATTAAAATTTTAGCGGTTGTATTTATTTTTGTCTTTCTGGGCTGCAGTGTAAATATGGTTGAAGCAAAGAGATCGTCGCCGCAAGAAGTTGAACCAGTGGTTTACAATGGCGTTAAGTATGCCGCTACGCATGAAAAAATGGGTTATGTGCAAGCCTGGGATATTAAGACAGGGAAAAAACTTTGGGAGAAAAAGGTTTATGATGTAAAAATCGATCCGCATATGGAGGCCGATATTCAATGGGTGTTTATTACCAATTTAAGCATTAAGGATGGGAAGTTGATTGTTGTTAACGAGAATGGCGACAAATATGAGATTGATATTGAAAGTACTGATACAACTCAAACCGATTCCAATACGATATCCAAAAATAACTCATAGATACTATCGACAATATTCGTTGTTTTACTGTTCATTGGAGGATATTTATTATATAAACTCCTAAAGAAAAAGAGATAAAGAAATTTACATCGGATAATACGACAATGTGATTTCGCTTTCTTTGGTCGTTTTATTCAAATTGGTCTGACCGGCAGTTTCAGATATGCTGAAAACATTATCGAAAATTCAACCCATTTAAAAAAATAAAACATTTTAGTAAATAGTAAAATATTTGTAAAATTTCACAACATTATTTACAGCAAAAGGAGTTTTCTTTAAAGAAAACATATAGTAGAATTAGAGGAAATAAAGGCCAAAATTATCTTTAGCTTCTAAAATCCATCATTTTAGATTTTATCTTGCTCAGTTCTAACCAAAATATTATGAAACTAGTTAAAATATTAAATTTGACTTTAATTCTTTTAGGGTTGTTATTAATCTTCGGATTAATATTTTTTATTTACATAGAAACACCTACACCTCTTTCGAAAAATTTAACTCCTGATATAAATATATCAACTTGGAAGATTTATAAAGATAAAGAATATAAATTTGCGTTAAGATATCCACCAAATTTTACAGTGAAACAACCTTACGGAAAAGGAGATATAAGAATTATGAAGAATTTGGAAACGTATTATCTTATTACAATTTCAGAGTTGTCGGGATATATTATGGTGAAAGAAAAACCAACTCCTATATCCGCACTTTCGCTTAAAGACCAACTTGTTTTACAATTAAAGCAAAGATGTCCACATTCAAGTCCTGAAAGTGTGATATGGAGATCTATTGATATAGGAGGGGTTAGAGGATTGCAAGCATCTTATAGCGATGACGAATGTATCAAACAATACTTGCCTTGGAGCATTGTAATAAAAAACAACTTTTGTTACTCCATTCAGCTTATTAAAGGAAGTAAAAATGAATACAACCAAATTTTAAGCACTTTTGAATTCATCGAAAAGGAAGGAAGTGTTAATGAAAGTAAGTAGATTAAGGCAAATAAGTTTAACGATTTTGATTGTTTGCGTAATATGTAATTGCTAAACCACTTTGGCAAAACGATTTGGTAGAATGGTGGCAAAAATTAAAATCAATGCTAACTAAACTTTACCAAAATTGCCATTATAATTGATTAAGATAAAAAATCATTTATTCAAGAAAAATTAACTTTAGTGATTAGATGCGAAAAAATTAATTAAAAAGAAAAATCAAAGTACTTTAAAAAGGTCAAAAATTAAAAGAAATATTCTGGTTATCAAATAAAAGTAATTTGAGAATAATATCTTAAAAATCTATTCGTTTTTATTCTAAATTCTATCAACTTCAAATTAATAGCAAGATAGAAGGCATAAAGGTACAAATTATTTGACCTCTTTTCAAAAATTATTTAAAATTCAATTAGATAAAGATAAGGATTGAAATTCTTCAACTAATAGTCAATCAGTTGAGAGAAAATTAAAAATTACTTCTAACTATTTTGTTGCCAAAGTGGTTGGATGGTAATTGATTTATAAATAGAATCTTGTAAAATAAATTATGAGGAAATTATTATGGATTCAAAAGTTAAAATCTTGATTGGCATTTTGGTTGTTGGAATTTTATTGATTGCTGGATGGTGGGTTTGGAAAAGTCAACAAGAAATAACTCAATCCCCAGTTGCCCCAACAATTACAGAAATTTCCAGAGAAGAAGCATTAGAGTTAGCAAATCAAGTTATTCAGCCAAAATGTGAGGCAACCTTTACTGAAATTAAAAAAATAGTTTGGAATATGGAAGGACCGGGCTTTGAAAACTTAAAAAATATTTGCCCAGTAATAAATGAGTATAAAGAGAACAAAATATGGAGAGCAGAAAAACCACTAAATGAAAACATAAGTGTTATTGGTTTAGTAGGAGTTTATGGGAGATTTGTATGTGCATACGCTTTAGACAAAAAAGCAGCTCCAGGAATAATAACTTTGGATAAAATCTGCATACAAAAGAAAGGAGTAACAATCATCACAGACAAAACAGAATATGAGCAGGGAGAGAAAATAAAGGTAATTATTGAGAATAATCTAAATCAAAGTATTTGGTACAAAGAACAACTTAGTAAGATTTTTGATCACTGCTTTCTTATATTGCCTTCTAAGGTGCAAAAATTGGAAAATGGAAGGTGGAAAAATATAGAGTTGCCTCACAAGTGTTGCAATAAAAATATTATGTGTAAAATTGCACCACCAGCAAAATTAAAATTAGAAGCAAAAAATAAAAGAGAACTTGAACTCAAAATTCTTTCTTCTGGCACTTATAGGTTAAAATTTGGTTATTACCTTTCAAACGACATAGCCCAACTAAATTATATTTATTCTAATGAGTTTACAATCAAAAGTACCCTAAGCGAAGAGACATACGAAAAAGGCAAACCAGTTATTTTTTAATAAATACAAAAGTGAATCTTTTGACTAACGAACTTCCTTTTGAAATTATAAATGAGAAAGGGGAATCTATAAAATTAAAACACAGTTGTGATGGAGAAGCAGGTTGTGGGTTTGATCAATATTGTAAAAATGGAAAAATAGTTGGAAAGAATATCTATCAGATTTGTTGTTTCTCAAAGGAATGGTGTTCGGGTTGTAGTGATGTAATATTCCAAAGAGAGGAATATGTTAATGAAACTTTTGTTTGGGATCAAAAAGAATATGTGGAAATGATTGAAGAATGCGAAGGTAAAACTATTCGCAGAGAAGTAAAAAAGCAGGTTGCAGAAGGCAAATATCAAATTATTGTAAACGGAAAGGTTATTAAGGAATTCGTAATAGTTCCAAGTGAGTGTGAAAGTTGAAAAAAAACGAATAGAAGAGAAGATTGCAAACTCGAAGTACTGTAATGAAGATTTTAATTGTATAAATGTTTTTATATCCTCTTGTACTTTTGGTTGCAATAAAACTTATTGCAAACAAAGATAAAACAGATAAGTTAAAAAGAGAAGTAGAAAAATTTGTAGAAAAATGTAATGATAGTTGCTTACTGAAATGCTTAAAATTAACACCGAGATGTATTGATAACAAATGTCAGCCATAGTTTAGTGGCTCGCTCATACTCAAAATCCTTCAGATTTTGTCCTTAGAGTCGTCTCTAACAAGGGCTATACGGCTACGGCTTTCAACCTTCACCTAAATTTTACTATCGCAAAACTTCGTATAGCCCAATACGTTATATTCAATTCAGGAGTCCTCATGTTATAAAACCTTTTATAATTTATTAATTCAATAAGATTATGAACATGAAAAAAACTTTACATTTTAATTGGCGACATTGTTATAATTATTCTAGGCAGTGTCTTGATTAACAATTATGTTCAACATCAGGAAGTTAAGGAAGATATCGAACCGATAAAACTAGACTTTTCTTTCGGAAAATGTAATAAACATGTTAATTCATATAATTAATCAGAGTTAGGTATTCAAAAGAAAATCTAGTTGAATGAAAAACCCTACTTGTAGAAGCATATATTAGTATTAATTGTGCACAGTCAATAGGTGAAGGAAGTTACGAACTATAAGATAATAACTTAGTATTAAAGTATCAGGTTCTTGGCGCGCCTATTGCAAATTGCAACTGCGCACATAAATTGACCTATAAATTCTCGAATTTAGAAAGGAGAGATTATAAGATTGAATTGACAGGAATTTAATTTTAAGGTTCGAGATCCTGAACCTTCTCGGTTTCGTCTCGAATTTTTGGCTACGCCAAAGAGAATATAACCGCGGATAAACGGTTTGCCTTCGGTTCAGCCAAACCCACTTGATAGCTTCATTTGTCCGCTAATCGTTAAGTGAAATTGTTACAGGATCGCCTAAATAGAAATCTTTTATATCAGCAAAATTACTTTATTTATAATATGAAATCCCCACTTGAAATAAATCCAAACAAATTAGTAGTGATAGTCTTTATTTTTGCATTAGTAATTCTACCAATAACCTTTATCGCTTTTGGAATTAAATTCAAACATGGGGGAATAATAATTGGATTAGCATTAGCTGTTTTTTTCTTCTTTATTTATCCAAAAATCACGAAGAATAAAGAGTATATTGCTCAAATGCATGAGAACAAAAAAGCCTGGGAAATAATCAAAAAACAACCAGATTTCTATAAAGTAAAAATTGTTGCATTGATTGCTCTTTTGTTAATGATTATTGTTAGTGGATTTTTCATTTACATAAGAAAGTTTGATTATATTATTTATATAGTTCCAATTGTTGTATACTTATATATGATGTATTATGTCAAGTGGGTTCAAAAGAAAAAAGATCTTATCGATTATGGAAGGGAGCTGGAAAAATCCAAATCACAGGAATTACTAATGCTATCAAGTGGAGTTATTATGATTTAATAATTGGAGTAATTATTGCAATAATTTTGTTGGTTATCTTCGTATTTATTCTGAGATAATGAGCGAATCCCTTTCGCAACTTGTTCCGTTTCATTCCGCACCCCGCTGCGTTCCCACTTCATTTTGTTCCGTTCGGATCACTTAACAAGATTTAAATGGAGAATGCTTTAGATCGGCATTTCCCCAAACTGTTTCCTGCGGCTGCAACTTCGTCTAAGGCCCGATTAAACGAAATGAAATATTATTCTCCACCGAGTTTTTTATAAATAACAAAGACAAAATATGGATTTTTTCCAAAACGGGTAAGTTTTTGATGATTTTTTAGTTCTTTTATATTGATCTTCTAAAGCGGATAAGATCTTTTCCCCGCCGCCGCCAATTTTTCTTATTCTATTAGAATTATTCTTGTTTAATCGTTCAATTCTCTGATTAAGCCAATCAGAATGAATTTCCGCAACCAACTTATCAAATTCCCTGACTTTAAGGCCGGTAAAGATTAAAAAATACTTTGGATATTTTGTTTAAGAGTTTTATATCTCAATATGTATTTTTATTTTATTAGAATTTTTATAAATATAAAAGTTATTTTGGAAGGGGTCTAATAATGAAAAGAACAAAAATAATCTTTTTATTTTTAATATTATCCGGTTTTTGTTTTTTTGCCGGAAATGTTTGGGCAAAATCTTATTATTACGAAGATTATAAAGTTGATATACAGATTAATAGAGATTCAACTTTTGATGTTATAGAAACGGCTACATACAATCTTGACGGCAGTTTTGGATTTTTTACCCGCGATGTCGCGTTGAAAGACATAGATTTAATAACTGATGTTGAAGTTTTTGATGGAGATAGAAATAGGATTCCAAAGAGTGAACTAGATATTAAATCAAGAAATAATGAGAAACATATTCAGTGGAATTTTGCGCGCCGTAATTTTTCTAATGAAGAAAAAAGCTGGACCGTCAAATATAAGGTCCATGGCGGAATAAGTTTTTTGAAAAATTACGATGAAATTTATTGGAATGCTATTCCATCGGATAGAAGCGCTCTTATTGAAAATGTCAAAGTGACAGTAAGTTTGCCCAATAGAGAGAAATTTAGAAGTGATTTAATCCATCTTTATTCGGAAAATATTCCGGAAACACTCGCAAGGGAAAATTGTTATTTTGAAAATGAAAATACTAAGGCAGTTTTTGTTGGGAAGAATTTAGAACCGAATACTAATTTTACTATCGCGGCCGGTTTTCCAAAAGGCATTGTTTCCCAGTCAGCGTATTGGAAAGATTTTTTTAAAATTTATTACGGCTATATTCTTTCAATAATAATTTTTCTTTCCAGTGTAATTATTGGTTTTGTTTATTGGTATCGCACAGAAAAATCAAAGGAAAGAAAAAGATCAATCGTTCCGCGATACGAACCGCCGCAAAATTTAAGGCCGGCAATGGCAGAAATTATCACTAAAGAAAAATTGACAAATAAAGGTCTTGCCGCGACTATTGTTGATTTGGCTGTAAGAGGATATGTGAAGATTACGAAAGAGAAAAGAACGAAATTTGAATTTGAGATTCTGTCATGTTTATTGCTGGCGGCGTTAATTTATATAATTATTATTGGGTTCTTTGTCTTTAGTAGTTTGGAAAAGCCACCGTTAGTTGTTTTAGTTGTTTTTGTATCGTTGTTCGCGCTGGTATTTTTAGTGTTTTTAAAAAATGAAAAATACTCTGATTATACAGTTACAAAAGCAAAACCATATGAAAATGATCCTAATCTTGAAGATTACGAAAAAAAATATTTAAAAGCACTTTTTCATTTTAGAGATTATTTTTCTACAAAAGAATTAAGAAAGAATCGAAAAAAAAGCATGGAATTATATAAGAAAATTCAGAAAGTCAAAGACGAAATTTATAAAGAGACAGAATTGGATACCGGAGCGTTTGAAATCGGGTTAACTGTTGAAAAAAAAGAAAAAAGCATTTGGTCTGTTTTGGTTATCGGTATTTTATTTTTATTTGCATTTAGTGTCGCGGTTGGCCAGTTTTTTATTTTGGCTTTAACTACAATTGTTAGCATTGTCGGACTTTGGGCTTTTATCAAATACGACGCGCGGCTTTCAGAAAAAGGGATAATTTTAAAAGAAGATTGGCTTGGGTTTAAAATGTATTTGGAGACGGCGGAAAAATACAGAATGCAGAATTTAAAGCCGGAGTTTTTTGAAAAATACCTGCCGTACGCGATGATTTTCGATGTTGAAGAAAAATGGGCAAAAGCCTTTGAGACAATGCATTTGCCACAGCCGACTTGGTATGCAGGTTCTGCTTATGCGCCAGGATCTGCTTCAAATTCAGCGGGTTCGTTTTCTCCCTTATCTTTTAGCAAAAGCTTTTCCTCGTCTTTTACAAGCGCCTTTTCAAGCTCCGGAGCCGGCGGTGCTTCAGGAGGAGGCGGCGGAGCTGGCGGAGGAGGCGGCGGCGGAGGCGGCGGAGCCGGATGAAAAAAGAGAAAATAATAAATATTAACAATTATGCACCCTTGCCGTAACTCCCAAAAGCGACATTACCAAGAAAATTCCATTTATTTCATTGCCGCCAAAATATTTGAAAACTTCCCATATTTCAAAGAACCGATATTCTGCGATTTATTGGTTAAAGAATTAAAAATTTGTAGAAAATTTAGCTTAATGTTTACAAATTACAAAATCATTTTTAAAACATAAGAATAAACCAATGATCAAAAAATTTCCACAAGTTGGGGTCGGTGTGATGATTTTTTTCAAGGGAAAGATTTTGTTAGGAAAACGGAAAGGTTCTCACGGAGAAGGGGAATATGCTTTTCCGGGCGGGCATTTAGATTATTTGGAAACAATAGAAAGCTGCGCCAAAAGAGAAACGTTTGAAGAGACGGGACTGGTGATTAAGAATATTAAATTTCAATTTTTAGCGAATGTCCGTCATTATAAACCAAAGCATTATCTTCATATCGGGGTAATTGCAGACTATCAAAGGGGCAGAGTTCAATTAAGAGAGCCTGAGAAGTGTGAAAGCTGGGGCTGGTATGATTTGAATAAGTTGCCAAAACCTTTGTTCAAAATGACTAAATTAGCTATAGTTTCTTATAGGACGAAAAAGATTTATTTTAATAAACAATAAATTAAAGTAGGGCTTACGCGTTTGTCTCTCTTGCTATTTCTGCCCCGCATCAATTGCGAGATGGCAGAACAAACGCGTAACCCCTATAATAATCAAAATGAAAAACAGATCTAAAAAATTCATTCTTTGGTTCAATGAAATTTCCAATAAAGATGTCGGGCTTGTTGGCGGCAAAAACGCTTCGCTTGGCGAAATGTATCAGAAGCTGACTAAGAAGGGAATCAGGATTCCAAATGGGTTTGCGACTACCTCTTTTGCTTATTGGGAATTCCTTGAAAAATCAAAAATCGAAAATCGAAAATCAAAATTACCCGCCCGCCTCGCTATGCGAAGCATTGCGGGCAGGCAGTCCAAAATTCAAAATTTGAAAGAAGCAATCGCAGAAGTTTTAAAAGGATTAGATGCGCACAATATTCAGAATTTGAAAACCCGCGGAAAGAAGATACGTGAAATGATAATGGCGTCAAAATTTCCAAAAGAATTAGAAAGGGAAATTATTGAAGCATATCATAAATTAAGCCAAGAATATGGAAGGCGGCATTCGCGAATGTCGCCTGTGACGGATTTAGATGTTGCGGTTAGATCGTCAGCCACGGCCGAAGATTTACCTAATGCTTCTTTTGCCGGCCAGCAGGAATCATACCTTAATATCCGAGGAGAAAAAGCTCTTCTTTTGGCGGTAAAAAAATGTATTGTTTCTCTTTTCACTGACCGAGCAATTTCTTATCGTGAGGATATGGGTTTTGACCATTTAAAAATCGCGCTCTCAGTAGGAATAATGAAAATGGTCCGTTCAGATAAGGCGTCGTCCGGGGTAATGTTTTCCTGCGATACTGAAAGCGGTTTTAGAGATGTAACTTTGATTAATGCTTCTTATGGTCTGGGAGAAAATATTGTTAAAGGTAAAGTTACTCCTGATCAATTTTATGTTTTTAAACCGACTTTAAAAAAAGGATTCAAGCCGATTATTGGAAAGCAGCTTGGCACAAAGGAATATAAGCTTGTTTATGCAGATGGAAGGCGGCATTCGCGAATGTCGCCTGCAAGATACCAAGGAAGGCAACGCGACATTATGTCACCTGCGGTTGTCGATATGTCATCGACAACAAAAAATGTCCCAGTTTCTAAAAACGAACAAAGGAAATTTTCTTTAAAAGATAAAGAAATTCTCCAATTGGCAAAATGGTCTTGTTTAATAGAAGATCATTATAGAAGATCAATGGATATAGAATGGGCAAAAGACGGAATTGACGGGAAACTTTATATTTTACAAGCTCGGCCGGAAACAATCCAAAGCAGAAAAGATGTTGACGTGATTGAAGAGTATGTTTTAGAAAAATTGAAAGCCAATAAAGCCGAAAGCCAAAAGCCGAGAGTGATAATTAGTGGTTTGAGCGTGGGAAATAAGATTGGCCAGGGAAAAGTGAAGGTGATTTTAAACGTGAAAGATATTGAAAAATTTAAAAAAGGGGAAGTTTTAGTAACAAAAATGACTGATCCTGATTGGGAGCCGGTAATGAAGATTGCCTCAGCGATTGTAACTGATGAAGGCGGAAGAACTTGCCATTCGGCGATTGTTTCTCGTGAGCTGGGGATTCCTTGCATAGTTGGCGCTAACAAAGCCACTCAGATTTTAAAGAATGGGCAAAAAATAACAGTCAGTTGCGCCGAGGGAGAAGTCGGAAAGGTTTATCAAGGTTTGATTCCTTTTAAGGTCAGAAAAATAAATATTGCCAGTTTCAAAAGGCCAAAGACAAAAATAATGATGAATTTAGGCGAGCCGGATCAAGCTTTCTCTTTAAGATTTATTCCTAATGACGGAGTGGGGCTAGCTCGGGAAGAATTTATTATTAATAATTATATTAAAATTCATCCCTTGGCTTTAGTGAATTTCAGCCGGCTTAAAGACAAGAGAATAAAAAGCGAAATTAAAAAGTTGACTTTTGCGTGGAAAGACAAAAAACGATTTTACATTGATAAGTTAGCCGAAGGAATCGGCAAAATTGCCGCGGCTTTTTACCCCCGCGATGTCATTGTTAGGTTTTCTGATTTTAAAACAAATGAATATGCTAATTTGATCGGCGGCAAAGAATTTGAACCGAAAGAAGATAATCCAATGCTTGGCTGGCGCGGAGCTTCCCGTTATTATAACGAGAAATTTAAAAAAGCGTTCATTTTAGAATGCCAAGCAGTTAAAAAGGTGCGGGACGAGTTTGGCCTTGATAATGTAATTGTAATGATTCCTTTTTGCCGGACTCTTGATGAAGCGAGGCAGGTTTTAAAAATAATAAAAGAGAGCGGATTAAAAAGAAAAGCAAGCGGCATTGGCCAATGTCGTTTGCGGAATTTAAAAATTTATATGATGGCAGAGATTCCTTCTAATATTATTTTAGCCAAAGACTTCGCTAAAATTTTTGACGGATTTTCAATCGGTTCAAATGATTTAACCCAGCTTACTTTAGGATTGGATCGCGATTCAAAAATTGTCAGCTATATTTTTGATGAGAGAAATGAAGCAGTCAAAAAATTGATTAAATATTTAATAAAGGTCGCTCATCAACATAAAAGAAAAGTGAGTATCTGTGGGCAAGCGCCTTCTGACTTTCCAGAATTTGCTGAGTTTTTGGTTCGTTCTGGAATAGATAGTATTTCTTTGAATCCTGATACGGTTCTGAAAACTACTTTGATGATTGTTGAAACAGAGAAGAAATTAAAAAAGTAGGGGCAAATTTATGCCCCTACAAAATATTTATTTGGAAGGATGGCCGAGCGGTTTAAGGCGCACGCTTGGAGAGCGTGTGTGGGGAAACTCACCGTGGGTTCGAATCCCACTCCTTCCGCCAATATTCAATTTCAGAGTTTTTGAAGGTTTTTGCCTTGTCCTCGCGGAGTTTATCAGCCAAATTGGCGGGCTTGGCCTCGGCAAAAGCAACGATTTTATACGGATTTTTGAAATCAAAAAACAATTTTCGCTCCAGAATTTGGAGGTTCGAACCAATCTTTTTTGTTCCGCCTTTGGCGGAACGCAAAGCGGCAATTTTATCCCGCCACAGGCGGGATGACTGCCCAAAAGCGATTATGAAAAAAGACAGCAAACCAAGAAAATTTTTCATCTACGCCCGTAAATCAACCGATTCTGAAGATCGGCAAGTAAGGAGCATTCAGGACCAAATCGCCGAACTAAAGGAACTAGCCAAAAAAGAGAATCTGGAAATCGTTGATATTCTCGTTGAGAAGCAAACCGCCAAGAAGCCCGGCAGACCG
>Ga0190349_1000108_pt1 | contig 30334 bp, 22 predicted proteins | sample 48721378_MG_FD_179798 | JGI IMG/M metagenome (GOLD analysis project Ga0190349, IMG submission 179798) | Hydrothermal vent microbial mat bacterial communities from Southern Trench, Guaymas Basin, Mexico - 4872-13-7-8_MG | ecosystem: Environmental > Aquatic > Marine > Hydrothermal vents >...
TTTTAAAGCTTCACAGCAGAAATCCGTCTCCAAAGTGTTGGAGATTCTCCAGGAGACGATGTAACGGCTGTAGAGATCCATCACAGCCACAAGATAAACAAATCCATGCTTCAAACGGATGTGAGTGATATCTGCCGCATACGCGACATCAGGCCGATCAATGGACACATCCCGGAGAAGATAAGGATAGATCTGATGCTCTTTATCCGGAAAGGTCAATCTCCTCCGGGGATAAATCGCTTCCACCCCGAGTATCCGCATCAAACTCCGGGCCTTGTATCGACCAACTTTAAATCCTCTCCGCTTCAGCTCCCGGCTCATCCTCCGGCTGCCATATATGGGAAAGTCCAGGTAAATTTTATCCATTTCCTCAAGAATCCGCTGGTCCTCCTCGCTGAGTCCGATTCGTTCGTAATAGAGAGAGGACCGGTTGAAGGAAAGAAGTGCACACTGTCGCCGCACACTCAATTCCTGATGCTCCTTCTCCACAAGCTGCCTTTTTACATGTTCTGGATTTGCTTGTACTTTTTTTTTAGAAACTCAAGCTCAATGTTTTGCTGCCCAATCTTCTTGTACAGCTCTTCCACCAACTTCCTCAGCTCCTCAATCTCCGGATCTTTCTTTTTCGAAAACAGGCTGGAGACATTCTCCAGAAGCTGCTTCTTCCACTTGATGATCTGCTCGGGATGAACCTCGAATTGAGTAGCAATCTCCGATATCGTCCGTTCTCCCTTGATCGCTTCCAAGGCTACTCTCGCTTTGAAATTGTCATCGTATGTCTTTCTCTTTCTCAATTGTACCTCCTTATCATATGGTAAGGAGATACCCCTTAAATTGCGACCCATTTTGGTCTGAATCCATAAGACCATTATAATTCTTACCGGCTCAAAGAAAAGGTTAAGGCCGGTTTGGTCAAAGAAAGAGAGGCACAACTCTCATGAATAAAATTAACAAGGGGGGTCATTTTTCAGTGCCTATTGACACATTAACAAATCGTGGCCTATTTTGATATGGTTTTTTGGGGATAAAGACAAAGCTAAGAGTGTTAGCTCGTCATGTGCTAAAAACGGCCAAGCGATTGTTTGGAATACCCAATTTTCTCTTTTATACCCTAGATTATGGCATTCGGGAGTTGCTTTAAGCCATAGAAAAACATTAGAAAGCTTCCCTCAAAGACTAAGTCAGAAAGTTTCCAGCTTTGACTCTTCGATCCATAAATTTTTGGGGGAATTCCTGAGAAGATATTCCTATTGATTTTATAGAAATTGATAATGTAATGTAGGATTTTTCTATTTATCAAAAGACCAATCAGGAAAAAGATCCCCTCCAGATGAACTGAAAAGCAAAGATACTCGTTTGGTTTTAACTTCAACAATATACAAATCCCAATTTCCTTCTAATCTTTTTCCATAATGCTCTACTGAAGAAAAGGCAATGAATCTATCATCAGGAGACCAACTCGGAAAATAATCGTAAGTTTCATCCCGAATTGTCAATCGCTCTTTCCTGGTACCGTCTGGAGCCATTACCCAAATGTCAGCTTTATGATCTGACTCAGTGGAAACATAGGAAAGAAGGTGGCCATCATGAGAAAAATGAGGTCGGCAAGAGTGGCCTCCTTCACATAGAAAGCGAGCTTTTTGGGTGCGAAAATCATAGATGGCTGCATCCCACCCTGGGGATCGTTTTCCAGTGAAAGCAAGTAAAGGCTGGGTAGGAGAAAAATCTGGAATACCTCCTTGAATTTTTATTTTTGGTAGAAAACGTTTTGCTTTTCCAGTTTGCAGATCAATTATTTCCATCCAATAACGATTAATAAACCCTTTTGACCGAGATACAGTATAAACGATTTTTTTCCCATCTGGAGTCCAGGTGTGCCCCACATGGCCACTTGGATTTTTAATTTTGAAAGAAATCTGTTTTAAATCATTTCCATCAGCTTTCATCACAAATAGCTCAAATTTTCCCTCTGGATTAGCAAAAAAAGCGATCTTTTCTCCATCAGGTGACCACTTAGGATAAGAATCTTCCCAATTATTATGAGTTAATTGCCAAATCCTTGAACCCTTGATCAAGAAAATTTCGCTATCTCCATCAACGTCAGACTGAAAAACCAAGCGGCCTTGAATTTTTTGATTGGCTTTTAAATTATTTAGAATACTTGATGAATTTTGTAATTTTAATTCTATAGTTAAACTTTTTCCCCAAAATAAAAAGGACATTGAACAAATAATTAGCAGAAAGAAAAGAAGTAAGATCGAGATTTTAGTTTTTATAGTCATTTAGTTTGCTACTTTAGTGATATTATTAATTATAATTAATATTTCGCGTATTTTCTATATTATTAATAAATATTAGTAGTAAAATAATAAAACAGAAAATAATTTGGGGACTAAGAAGAAGCCATTTCTTTTTTAATTTAGCTAATAATACCATTATGGCTGCTTTATTTTCTTGAAATTATGATTGCTTTTTTTTATTTTTTGAATTAATAATTTTAATAAATAATCTTACTGGAGAAAGGAATGGGATCAAATAGAAAGGTGGAGGAATTATTGTATGAGCGTCCGGTACTAGTTACAGGCGCTGATGGATTTGTGGGTTCTCATTTAGCAGAAAAACTACTTGAATTTGGGGCTATAGTTCATATTTTTGTTCGAGCTACTTCTTCAGGAATGTTGAATAACTTGGGGCAAATCAAAGATAAAATAATAATCAGCCGAGGGGATTTAGCGGATAAACAGGCTGTTAGTTTGGCGCTGAAAGAATTAAAAAAATACAGAAAAAAGCCCATTATTTTCCATTTGGGTGCACAGGCACATGTTGGAGAATCATGGGCACGCCCTTATGAAACTTTTTCAACTAACGCTTTAGGGACCTTAAACATATTGCAGTCGATAGTAGATTTAGGTTTAGATATATTTAAATTAGACACCGCGGGCTCATCCGAAGAATTTGGTAATCTTGAAAAAGACATGATAAATTCGTATAGATTTGGTAAATCAGGAGAAATTATATTTGACGAAAAGTCTCCAATTAACCCTCAAAGTGTTTATGCAACATCAAAAGTTGCAGCTGACTTTTTAACCAGGGCTTTTTATAAAGCCTATAAGCTTCCGGGTATAGTCACCAGAATGTTCAATAACTATGGTCCAAGACAAAGTCCGCGCTTTATAACAGGAACAATCATTACTCAAGCAATTTGTAAAGACACAATTGAATTAGGCTATATTTATTCCAAAAGGGATTTTTGTTTTGTAAAGGATGGAATTAGGGGACATATTTATGCCACCCTTTTTGGAAATCCAGGGGAGGTTTATGTTTTCGGGCACGGAGAAAATATTTCTATCTATGATTGGTATAATTTAATCATCGATCTTGGGAAAGAAATGGGGTATTGGAGAGATAAAAAGTTGCTTTCTAATGTTAAAACGCGGGGTCGATTGGGAAAAAGCGAAGTAGAAGAGTTAAAAGTGAATTATTCAAAATTAAATAAATTAACTGGATGGAAACCTAAATATACTTGGGAGGAAGGCCTCAGGGAGACTATTAAATGGTACGTTGGAAATAAAGAAAAATGGATAAATAGAGTGGATTGGTAATGTGATTTTCATTATTTTGTTGATAAATTAAAAATATGAGAGATTTTTGGACAAATAAAAAGATTCTTGTAACGGGAGGAAATGGCTTCATCGGTTCTCATATTGTAGACAGGTTAATAAATACAAGAGATGTATCACCCAATAACATCATCATCCCCCACCACAAGACTTGTGACTTAAAAGTAAATTCTAATTGTCAAGAGATATTAGAAGGAGTAGATATAGTAATTCATGCCGCAGCTGATGTTGGTGGCTTAGAGTACAGTCGAGAGAATCCCGCTAAACAATATTATGAATGTTCAATAGTTGATTTGAATATGATTGAAGCGGCTAAAAATTATGGAGTTGATAAATTTATTTTTGTGAGCTGCTCAACCTCATATCCTCAATATGCAGACTCGCCTTTGTCTGAGGAAGCTGTTTTTTTGGGAGAACCCACCATGAGTCATTATGGACATGGATGGGCGAAAAGGAATGAAATTATCCTTACAAAGATTTATTATCAACAGTATCAGTTGAACACAGGGGCAGTCATTGCAAATAACACCTTTGGTCCGAAAGATAATTTTGATCCCCGTTCGTCTCATGTTATTCCTGCCTTGATAAGAAAATTTATGACTGAAAAAAAAGTCTCGATATGGGGAGATGGGTCTCAAATAAGAGATTTTATCTATGTTGAAGATCTTGCTGAAGGCATTCTGTTGGCAGCAGAAAAATTGCCTCCCGGAGAATTTGTTAATCTAGGCTCAGGAAAAGGAGTAACTATTAGAGAGCTTGTTTATTTAATTTCAAAACTAACCAATTTTGAAGGCCCGATAGCTTTTGACAAGTCAAAACCAATTGGAGAAAAAATAAGAGTGGTTAATATCGAGAAAGCAATAAGAATGATCGGATTTATTCCCAAATTTAGTTTAGAAGAAGGTTTAAAAAGGACTATAACCTGGTACAAATCTTATATATTGAACAATAATTAAGCGAAAAAAAAAGAGGAAGGCACTATGAAAATTCTTATCACGGGGGGAGCCGGTTATATTGGCTCTATTCTGGCCCTCAAATTATTGACTCTCAATTATGAAGTTAAAATTTATGATAACCTGATGGTTGGAGGAAACTCTCTTTTACCTCTTTTGCTCTTTCCCAATTTTGAATTTGTCAATGAAGACATCAGACACAAAGATAAGTTTCGCCATGAAGTAGCCGGAGTTGATTGGGTGGTCCATCTAGCAGCGTTAGTGGGTCACAGGCTATGCGAAAGAAATCCAAGTGAGTCATGGGAGATTAATTATGAGTCAACTCTCAATGTCTATGATATTTGTAATAATTTAGGAATAAAAAGAATGGTTTTTGTATCTACTTGTAGCAATTACGGTATTACAGAGGCTGCTGGTTTAGCTGATGAAGACTCAAAACTTAATCCTATTTCATTATATGCTCAAACCAAAGTTGCGGCTGAGGAGAATCTTCTTAAAATGGCCTCGACTAAAACTTCAATATGTATTCTCAGATTTGCCACTATTTTTGGCCTTTCTCCGAGAATGAGGTTTGATTTAATGTTAAATGAGTTTGTCCGGGATGCTATCTTCGGGAAAAAAATTATTATTTACAATCCTCTTTCATGGAGACCGTTTCTCCATGTTCAAGATGCAGCGAGAGCTATTATTCATGTTCTCACTTCACCTCTGGAAAAAATTCACAAAGAAATTTACAATATTGGAATTGGGAATTATCAAAAAATAGAGCTTGCCCAGAAAGTTCAACAGAGGATTCCAGAAGTAGAGATTGTTATCCAAAAGCAAAGCGAAGACAATCGAAATTATCAAGTGTCATTCAATAAAATGAAAAAGAAATTGAAATTTTTTCCTAAATATCGAATCCAAGATGGGATTGAAGAGATCAGAAATCTTATTCAAAAGAAAATAATAGAAAATCCTTATAATCCAATATATACAAGCTTTAATAAGTGAAAAAATTTATTTATCAATACCAACCAAATTTTGATAGCAAAGAAGCACAATCCCTTTACGATTATATCATGAATGGAGGCTGGTGTACTGAATATAAGAAGACCAATTACTTCGAAAATATGCTCTCTGAATTCATCGGTGTCCGTCATTGTATTGCGGTCAATAATGGTACAGTTGCTTTAGCGGTAAGTTTAATGGCTCTAGGCTTATCGAAAGGGGATGAAGTCATCGTCCCTAATTTAACAATGATTGCTACTGCGAATGCAGTTCTTTTAGCCGGAGGCAAGCCTGTTTTAGTGGATATTGAACCTGAGACCTTGTGTTTAGACCTTAATAAAGCTCTCGAAGCTATCACTGAGAAAACAAAGGCAATAATCTATGTTTCCCTTAATGGAAGATCAGGGAATTTATATAAAGTAAGAACTCTTTGTGAAAAGCAGGGTTTATATCTCATCGAAGATGCAGCCCAGTCATTAGGATCCAATTATAAAGGAAAAAGATTGGGATCCTTTGGACATTTGGGATGTTTTTCTTTTAGTCCTCATAAAATTGTTTCTACTGGCCAGGGCGGAGCAATTGTTACCAATTATTCTATTTTAGCTAAAAGAATAAGACGATTGAAAGATTTTGGCCGGATTAAAGGAGGGATAGATATTCATCCTAGGCTGGGATTCAATTTCAAATTTACTGATATTCAAGCTGTGGTTGGTATCGAACAGATAAAAAGATTACCAGAGCGGATTAGAAGAAAAAAAGAGATTTTTGAACTTTACTATCACGAATTAAATAAAATCCGTGGGATCCGATTTATTCCTACCGACTTATCCAATGTGACCCCTTGGTTTGTTGACATCTATCTAAAGAATCCCAACCAACTTGCTTCTTTTCTAATGGAAAATAATATTGCAACAAGAAGAGTTTACCCCCCAATTAGTAAACAAAAAGTTTATAACCTCAAGAAGAAATTTCCAGTGAGCGAAAAGTTTTCTCGACAAGGAATCTGGCTCCCTTCTTCCATAATTTTAAAAAATGAGGAAATCACATATATATGTAGAAAGATAAGACAATTTTTAACTCAGGAACAGCGATGAAAACAAACACAACACACTCCAATCAAAAGATGAGCGTATCTGTAATCATTATTACTTTAAATGAATTCGAATCAATCGGACAGGTTTTAAAAGAACTCCCTCGGAATCTAGACGAAATTCTCGTCGTTGATGGTTATTCGAGTGATGGCACCCCTGAACTAGTTAAAAGCCTTGGGTATGAAGTGATAATGCAGCAAGGTAAAGGATATGGAGCCGCCTTTTTAACTGGCATAAAAAAGGCTAAGGGGGATGTTTTGGTTCTAATGGATGGGGATGGTTCTCATAATCCAGCTGATATTCCACGTTTATTAGAAAAAGTTTCAGAAGGTTATGATGCGGTGTTCGGATCGCGATATTTGCCCGGTTCCGGAAGCGAAGATGATACCATTATTAGATATTTTGGTAACAAGGTGTTTACATATTTTACTAATTTAGTCCATCACGTAGGAATATCAGATAGTCTTTATCTTTTTGCAGCCATTCGCCGGGAAGTTTTTGAAAGAATCAAGCTATCAGGATTAGGCTTTGAATTCTGCGTCGAAGTACCGATAAAAGTTCATCTAGCCGGTTTCAAAATTGCCGAAGTTCCTTGTTTTGAAAGAAAAAGATTTTATGGAAAATCAAGAGTGAATGCATTTTTTCATGGACTTAGGATTTTATGGATGATAATTAAAATAAAATTTTCAAAAAAATAATCAGGATTGAATTTTTTAATGAACAAAGAAAGAGTAATTTTAATTGTACCTCCTTATAGTGATAGTGCATCAATATTCGAGCGAGTAGAAAAAATAAGCCTTGAGAATGAAAAGAAGAATAAAGAAATAAGAATATATCCCCCTCTAGGACTCCTTTATTTGGCAGGAAATTTAGTAAAATTAGAAAATCTCAAGGTAGAATTAATTGACTCGGCTGCTCTACGTTTAAATCAAAAAGATATAATTCAAATTCTAAAACAAGGCACTTTTCCGAGGATTGTCGGTATTAGTTTGATGTCGGTAAATCTGTTCTCGGTGGCCTCCTTGATTAAAGCGATCAAAAGTGAGTTTATAAATCCGCCTCTCATTGTTGTTGGTGGTCCCCACATAAGCAAAGTACCTCAGAACACTTTCGATCTGAAGGCTGACTATGGTTTTGTCGGAGATGCAGATCAAAGTTTTAAGCAGTTCGTACAAAATACCATAACAAATAAACCTATTAATGACATCCCTGGTTTAATCTGGAAAAAAGATGGAGAAATTAAGATAAATCCACCCTTAATGATTAAAAATTTGAGCTCACTACCACATCCCTATCGAGAGCTCGTTCCCAAAAATGCTTATGTTTATCCTGCTTTTGCGGGTTATTTTACTTCAGTTGTAACTACCAGAGGCTGCCCTTTTAATTGTATTTATTGTGGTGTACCTCATAAAAGGCATTATTTTGAACGTAATGTAGAAGATGTTATTGATGAACTCCAAAAACTAAGAGATTATGATTATATTAATTTCGTGGATGATTGTTTCACCACCAACCGGAAGAGAACAGTTAAACTCTGTCAGGAAATGATAAAAGAAAAATTCAAATTTAGATGGGGTTGTGCTACCAGAATTGATTGTGTAGATCCGGAGGTAATGAAATTAATGAGGCAAGCGGGGTGTTATGACATCAGATTTGGAGTTGAGAGTGGAAACGAAGAGATAAGACATCAAGTAAAAGGCGGCAAGAGAATAACCAATGATTTTTATCATGAAATGTTAAAGGAAGCTAAAAAGGCTGGCTTAACAACAGTTGGCTTTTTTCTATTGGGGTTACCGAATGAAACCCTTAAAACCATGAAAGAAACAATTGAGTTTGCAAAGAAAGTTCCTTTAGATTTCGCTTATTTTGGGACAGTAATTCCAGTGCCCGGCTCCAAGCTCTTTGAAATAGCTAAAAGTGAAGGCAAGTTAGATGATTCTATTTGGATTGACCTTATTAACGGGAAAACAGAAATACCTCAGTATATACCTGGTTCATTCACTCTTGAACAGGTAAAATTGCTATGCCGGAAAGCTGATTTTGAGTTCTATTTACGTCCCAGTTATATTCTAAAAAGGTTTTTTTATATCACAAATTTTAGAGAATTTAGTCATCACGCTAAAATGGGAATCAGATTATTCTGGAATCGACTAGACTTATAAAAAAACCTATCTAACTCGATGAAAACTTCTTTTCATTCAAATAGCAAAAATTACCAGAGAATAATTCTCCCTGTTTTAATTTTTCTGATTATTGGAGGAACAATTTTTTACAATTTACTGTATTATAAATTCATTAGAATTGATCCTGATGAAGGAGTTTTAATTGCCGATGCTGAAAAAATTTTAGATGAACCATTTCCTTATTTAAAATTCAATCTTCATATGCCAGGACGTTATTATCTTTTGGCCTTGTTTTATAAACTTTTTGGTCGCTCTGTTGCAACCGAAAGAATCATGTTTATTTTCATCCATTGCTTGAACAACATCCTTCTCTTTTTCCTTTCTCGGAAATTGCTTCCTGATTTTTTAAGCCTCTTCCCCTCTCTTCTGCTCCTCCTCGTGCCTGGCTACTGGTTCAAGGCTTTTTTTGCTCTTTTTATTCTATTGAATTTAATGTCTATTTTTTTCTATTTGGAAAATCCTTCAAAAAAAATACTCTTCCTCTCAGGAGTGATTGTCGGTATCAGTTTCTGGTTCCGGATTGATTGTGCAGGATATGCTGGTCTAGCCTTTTTTATTGTTATTGCTCTTCGAACTCTCCGGCTGAAATTACCTTTTAAGGAAATGATTTCGAATTTTTTGATTTTGTCTGGGCCAATCATCATGATTATCGCATGTTTATTCTTTATATATTTACTAAAAGATGAACTGTATATTCCTCTAAAAATAATAATTAACGATATCAAAGTTGCCCAACTTCAATCTCCTTCATTGCCTGGGCCAGGAGAAATGTTCAAAGGTCCGTTTCGATTAAGAGGGAAATGTGCTTCCTTGTTTTTTGTTTATTCTTCTTTTTTAGCACTTTTTCTAGCCGCCATAATGAGTATCAAGGAGTTACTCAAGACACGAAGCGAGCTAATTAATTGGCATTTAATAGCATCTTTTTTATTAGCTGGGTTGTCTTTTACTCATATTTGGAAATGGACTTCGATTTTTAGACTGCCCCAAAGTGGAGCTTTAATTCATCTCCTGTGGTTTTACTTAATATATATATGTTTAAAACAGAGACCCAGGCGAATAATAATTCGCCAACCGCTAATTATTGTATTTTTAATTTTTGCTCTTCTTGTCCAAATTTATTTCGTTTATTTCAGTTTTTATGGGCCTCCAAAAGTAATCCAAGATGCTTCCTCTCTTCCTCAGCGATTTGGAGATCATTTGCCTTTAAAGTCGCCCAAGGGTAAAATTTCTCCTCCCTCTAGACAAGCCTTTGCTTTAAATCGTCTTTGTACTCTAATCGAAAGAAGGACCAAACCAACTGATACTATCTTTTGTTTTGGGGAAAGCGTGCTGTATTTTCTTGCTAACCGAAGAAATGCCACTGATTTTACAAATATGATGAATATGATTGTTGATGATGAATTAAAAGCTAAATTAACGCAACAATTAATTTTGAATTCTCCAAAAATCATTATTTGCAGAAACTTTGAATATAATTATTTTTATCCATATTTAAAAGATGTATTTGAATTAATATCTGGAAGATATAGACCACTAAAAAATGTTGCCAACTATAAAGTCTATATTATCAAATGAGAGATAAGCTAAAAAATAACAAATAGTTGCAATATTTAAATTAGACAATTCTAGGCAAGGGTAAAATTTTACTCGCAATTTGAACTTGAGAAGGGAAACAAAAAACTCACTTACTTGAGATTGTTCTTATCCTTAAAAAAAAGAGAAGGAAAAAGAAAACTTGCTGGTCCTCCAGCTTTATCAGGCAAGGAGTCATCATAATAGAAACTAAACCCTCCACTTACTTTAAAATTCCGAGGAAGAGAAGGAATAATCATTGACTTCTTGGCACCGCCCTTTTTCTTACCTTGGAATGACCCCAATTTGCCTTTAAAAATAGGCAGATCAAAAACGACCTGACCTCTTTTATCTTGGATTTGAGCTATTGGATTAACCAAATAATCATTTCCCCAGCGTAATTCTCCGCCATAAATTTGACTGAAAAACTTAAATTTTTTTCGATGGGGAGTGATGGTTACTACTTGAAAATATTCATCACCGTTTTTGGCTGGAGACGGGCGATAAAAATAGAAAAAGTTTAACTTTTTCCTTTTTAAAGTTTCAGAAGAAAAACCGTCAACAAGAAGATATTTTTTTTCATGAGGGCCTGATACAGCAAGAAAAAGAGGTTGGGGATCAAAAACATATTCATATCCAATGAAAATTTTTGATCGAGGGCGGAGCACGATTGATGATTGTTCTCCTGAGTAATGGATTTGATTTAATGTGTTTAGGGTGAAAGAGGTGTTAGCCAGATAGATTCTGGTTGATTCTTCTTGCTGAGGAGAAACGATGTCGACAAAAACACGGCTAACTTTTTCTCTACCCGAATAAGGAGAAATAGCCAAGACTTGAGACTGGATTTTCCAGTTTGAGATTTGTGTTTTAGTTAAGGATATCTGTTGGGCATATTGCTCAAAATTCCCAGGGAAATCGTAGTTAGGTAGGGAACTTAAATAGTAGATTTTGATAGTTGGATTATGTAAATCAATTAAATCTTCGTTCCAGCGGGGCTTAAATTCTTTAATTAATACTGTCTTTTCATCCAAGGAGCGATAAAACTTTGCTTGTTTGGGATAGTCTTTGGGATTGGTGATAAAGCGGTGATACATAATATCACTGATAATGATGAAATTAACCTCCCGGAAGGCAAGAAACTCCAGGTTCACATTTCCTATAGTGTGGCGATAAAGAAGTTCATAACCGCAATTAAAAAGAGGGGGGCCATACATCTCAAGAGCAATCTTGCTTCCGTGAGGGAGATGTTCTAATACCCATTCTCGAGCCTGGGTTCTAGTATCCTTTTGAGTTAAACTAATGTCGAATCGAGAGACTTTATAGGCTTGGGGGAAAAGCAAGGGAATTCCCAGAATTATTGGAAAAAGATATTTGTTTTTAGAAAAAACTTTATTAACCCTAAAGCTAGAAGTGGGTAATTTTTCAAATAAAGATTGGAGATTATCAACAATTTTTCCACAATAAATAATTAGAAAAGGAGTGAAAGGCAGGAGATATCGTACGGCTTTAGCTTTCCAAGTAGAGACAATAACAAAGAGAAGAAGAGGATAAGAGAGGAGGATTAAATCTTTTTTTTTAGGACGAAGGAAAAAAAGGATTAATCCAAGGAGAATTAACCATTGGGCAACAGGGCCGAGGTTATCACGGAAACCGTAGAGAAGATAGAAAACAAAGGCTGATTGAGAAGTCGAGCCTCCATAATGACCCACAGTATAAAGATGTTGAGATTGCCACTGAAAGTCCTTCCAGAAAGTCTTGAAATCGAGGAAGGCAAAAGGGCAGCCGATGAAAAAAGCAACTATAAAGAGACAACCAGCTAGGATTAAAGGCCAGTTTAAAAATATAGATAGCCAAGTCTTTTTTTGGCGCCGCTGATAAAAGAGATGGGCTAGGAAAAGCGGTAGGAATAATAATTGCCCTCCGTACTTGGTAGCTGTAGCCAATCCGGCGGTAAAGCCAGCCAGAAGATAATTTTTCGCTTGGCCCCTTTCCATTATTTTCCAAATGAAATAATAGGAAAGAACCAGGAAGAAAACCATGGGAACGTCGGGAAGAGAATAGTGGGATATTTTGTTATGAATATGGGAAAAAATAAGAAAAAGGCTGGCCCAGAGCCCGGCTCGAAGTGAGTACATTCGTCGCCCAAGGTCAAAGACTAAGGCAATGGTTCCTAAGCTAAACAAGAGATTAAGAATGCGGCCGATGATGATAAACAGAGTAGGATTGGCACTGAAGGATTTAACAAGCTCTTCCACAGAATGGAAAGCACCAAATAATTTCCCTCCCAGGTAAATAAGACCCCACCAGCCAGCCTGAAGGTAAGTATAAAGAGAGGGGACATGAAAAAAGTGGGGATTTAAATCGCCTTTTAAATAGTTCAGGGAAATTTCAGCAAACCTTTTTTCATCAACATGGTAGAGAAAAGGAAGGCCGAAATTGAGGCCCAAGGCTCTAATAAATAGCCCAACAAGAAGAAGGTAAAGGAGAATTTTCTTGGTAGAACTTGGGGTCAATAAGAGAAAGTTATTTTTAACTTTGTTCTCCATTGTCCGCAGGCATAATATTGCTTGAGTTTAGTGGCTTAGTCAAGTGGCGAGTAGGTCACCATTAATGATTAATCTCCAAAGGTGAGGGCGAAAGAACAAGATTCACCTTCGAAATCCTCGGTAAAGGGGGTTTTCTTTGAGTTTTTTTGTGTTATTATTTTACCGGCCTTGGATGTAAAAATGACGGGGAGAAAATGAAATTGAAAGCTTTAAACAAATTTTTGGGGATAATTGTCCTTGGAACTTTGATTATTACCAGTTCCTCTTTTTCTGACAGTTTGAAAAACAGGAAAAGTGATACCCACTTAAGCGATGTTTTCCTCCGTGCTCAAGCAGAAGAATTTGCGGCTATCAATATCTCTAACTCAAAAGTAAATTCGATGGAGCCTCAAATCCAAGTGGATGCTGCAGGAAATGCTTTTGTTATATGGGTAAGAACAAAAGCCCCCAAGGCAATTTATTTTAATACCAACCAGTCAGGACAGTGGAGCCATCCTTCTGAGGTTTCTGAAGGGATCATTGTAGGAGCTTCAGGTCCTTGGCCTGACTTTAAAATTGATAATCAGGGAATTCTACATATTGTGTATACTGCTAAAGAATGTGCGGGCGGGAATTATGAAATTTTTTATAATTTTTATTCTCCATGCTCAATGGCTTCATGGGGAAATAACTACAACGTTTCTGAAACCCCTGAGGGAGGCTCGGCTAATCCGGCGATAGCAATTGACCCTAATAACCAGAGAATTTATCTTGTGTGGCAAGATGATGAATTAATGCCCGATCGATGGCCACTTTTTTTCAGGTATTACAATCCTTCATCTAAAAGTTGGGGTAAGAAGTCAGTTCTTCCAATTCCTGCTTCTGCTTATACTCCTCAACTTTCAGTAGATGGCTTGGGAAGATTGCATTTAATTTATCTAAGAAGGGGAGGAAAAAGTTCAGTAGTTTATTACAGCCGAAATGATAATCCTAGTAACTCGAATGCCTGGACAGAGCCTGTGGCTATTTCTGGGGGTACTAATATTGATTTTGCCGAAATTCGATTAGCTACTGATAGCCAAGGAAATGTTTATGTTGCCTGGGAACAGAGGAATGGCAGCAATTATGATATTTATTTTCGGCGATGCATTGATGGTAACTGGACAGGCATTGTTAATGCCTCCCAAACTGGTAGTCAGGCCAAATGGCCTGGCTTGGCCGTCAATTGGACGACAGGAGATTCTTACTTGGTCTGGCAACAGAAAAAGAATAATAAATGGCAAGTATTTATAAAAACTTTAATCGGGGGAGTGTGGTCATCGCCAACTGACTTAACTAATAATAACCATAATTCAATAATGCCGAGTGTAGCGGTCGATGATTTTGGAGATATCCACTTGGCTTATGCCGAGGAATGTTCTGGGGTCTATGACATCATGTATGCGACCACCGGGGAAATTGTCGGGCAGGGCATTCTGCCTCCCATTGGGGTAAAATTAGTCACTAAAAGAGAAGAAGCCCCTGGATTCAAGAAAAATATCATTCGCTGGAAGAAGAATCCCGATAACGATAATACCAAAGTAAAAAATTATCGCCTTTACCGTAAAGAAGCTCAACAAGGAGAGAGCCAATATAAACCTGTGGCCACCTTAGGAAAATCCACCTTTATCTATGAAGATAGAAATTTGCCCGATACCAAGAAATTTTCCTATGTTTTAACGACAATAGATGCCGATGATCAAGAGAGTGATTTTTCGGATGAGGTTTCCGAACCACTCGTTTTTCCGCCCGTCGAAGTTAAAATAATTTCTAAATTAAATCCCCAGCAAACCAAGAAAATAAACGTTGTTTCTTGGCAAGAGAATCCTCTCAATAACAAAGGAACGGTGAGTTCATATAGAATTTATCGCCGAGAAGTCAAGCCAGAGGCGAAATTCCAATTTCTTAAAGAAGTATCAGGTCAAACTTATAGTTATGAAGACAAGAATCTTTCCACCAAAATCAAATATGTATATTATTTAACTGCCACTGATAAACTTGGGGTTGAATGTGAACCTTCTTTAACTGCTTTTGAAGATCCTGTCTTTCCTCCTTGTTCTATTACCGTAGTGACCACCGTCAATGAGGCAATTTTTTTTGTGGAAAAAATTAATGTTCTCCGGTGGAAAGACAACCCTTTAAATGATGCCGTGTCCGTCGGGGAGTATCGGATTTATCGTCGAGATCTTAGTCAGTCCTCAACTGATTATATCTATATTGGCTCCGTTGATATTTCTAAAAAGCGATTTTTTGACCGCAATTTGGTAATCGATAATAAATATAGTTATGTACTAACGGCGGTCACCACTGAAGGTGTCGAAAGTAAAAAGTCTCAGGCTGTGACTGAGGACGAGTCTAATTAAAGCGTCCAAGACTTCCAAAGGTCGAACCCAAAAGTAAGTCCCAAGCCAAATTCTAATCCACCTAAATCAACTTCAATTGTTTCTTCTTGAGCAATAGCTTTGGTTATTTTTAAATAGAGATTAAGCATTAGAAATTTAAGGCGGGGCACTTTTATAAAGACTCCTCCTTCAAGGTGATAGCCCCAAGTTGAGCCTGAAGTAGAGTGGAAGTCACTGTTTTCTTGATAAGAAACTATATCTCCCCCTATTCCCACATAAGGAATAACGTAGATGTAATTAGCCATGTATTGGGCGGATAAGGAGAATGGAGACATAGAAAATTTGGTTGGTTCCTTGGTGATTGTTGCTTCTCCGGAGGTAGAAATTCGGGAGAATCCCAATTTTAGTAGAAAGTTATGATTATCCTGACGGATAATGGTTTTGGCTAACGAACCTCCCCATTTTGAAACTCTTTGACCGTAAACTTGACCGAAGACTTCCGAAGAAATGGCGTAGGAGCCATAATTAAGACTAATTAAAGTATTACCAAAAGGAGGAAAAATCACCTTTTCCGGACGGGGAGGCTTTTTTGTTGTTTTAACTTGGGGGCGGGAAGGAGTAACTGGAGGAGAAATTAAGGGAAGGAAAGAAAGGAGCAGATTGGGAGGGGTCTTTTCTATTTTAAATGAGTCTATTTTTTTTGGAAAAAAGAGAGATAATTTGATTGAGTTTTCACTGGAGGGTTCTAAGTTTAATTGGCTAATACCCATGTTTTTATATTCTGGCAAAGGAGGAATAATGGCGGCATTAAGAGGTTCGAGTTGGCAAGTAAATTGATTGCCTTTGGTTAACTCAATTTTAGTGGTTTGGAAAGGGCCATTGATTCGTAAGTTAAGGATAGTTTGCCGCCCTTCTTTGTTTATGGTGATTTCTTGGAGACTGCTTAATTGTTTTGTGGTGGCTATCTCACGGCTGATAGCTTTCGGGGATGGCTGAGGAGGGGTACAGATAACATCTAGACCGGATGCAGTTGTTTTTACTTCTAGGCTCAGCGGTTTTTCGGCTAAAATAAACACCAATCGCAGCGAAGGGAGGGAATCTTTAACGACTTGGATTTTTTCGATAACTTCTTCTTTTACTTCGATTTCATCCGGGACCAAGATTGTCCCGATGGGCTTAAGCTGGCAAATTAATTGGTGGGGTGATTCCAGCTCATAAAACTCGGATTCGAAGTCCCCTTCCACTTCAATATGAAAAACTAAGCCAGCTTCTGTTTTTTCGTAGGTTATCGATTTTAATGTTGGGGGGACTACTTGTTGAGGAGAGGATTCCTGCGAGGACAAAGGTAAAAATAAGCTGATGAAGAGAAGGACGATTGAAAAGTATTTTGTTATCTTCAAAGTAAAAGCCTCCATTTTTATTAGTTAAACAAAAAAAATTTTGTGACCTGTATTTATACCATAGAGGAATAGCCATGGCAATCTTTATCTATTTAGTAGGGTTTTGAATGGGGCTAATTAGGGCATTCTCTTGCGGATGAACTTCCAGAGGTATTCTTTAGGTACTCCCCATATTTTTTCTCGCCAAGGTCGGTCACACTTCTGGCAGGCTGGAATATTTTGAATATCCATGGCCACCATTTTCTGGCGAAGAGCGATTATTTTCTCTCCGTTCCAAATCTCGGCCAAGGAAGAATTCTTGACGTTACCCAAGGCCAAACTGCCAAAAAAATCTTGAGTACAGGGGAGAACCTTTCCGTCCCAGAAGATTATTAGGGCTTGCCAGAGAAAAGTACAGGGGGAGAAATCTTTAGCTGGTCGAGGTTTTGGTATTTCTCCAGCCCAGTTGTGGAGTTCTTTGATTTCCAGCTTATCTAAAGGTAGATTTTGAAAATAGCTGAGAAATTTTTTCCTCCCTTCGCGATCGTGACGAATATTTTCTTCGGGAAAATTGATGAGTTCTAAAATAGTATACGGCTTTTTTGAGCCGAGCTTCTTTTTTATTTCTAGGAAACGGATAATATTATTAATTGTTTTTTCAAAATTAGCGCCGATTCTAATTCTTTCGTAAGTTTCTTTTTTATAACCGTCAAAGGAAAATGAAAATTGATCAATACCAGAGGCGATTAGTTGATAAGATTTTTTTTCATCGAGCAATGTTCCATTGGTATGGAACTTTACGGTTAATCCTTTTTCATGAGCATAGCGGGCCATCTTGAAGAAATCGGGGTGAAGGAGTGATTCCCCGCGGTGCAGGAGATGAATATCGAACACTGAATCGGCAACTTCATCAATTATCTTTTGAAAAAGAGACAACTCCATAAAACCTTTTTGTTCTTTGGGCAAGTCCTTATTGGGGCACATGATGCATCTTAAATTGCAATGGCTGGTGGGCTCAACCCAGATTCTTATCGGCATGTAAGGGAGAAAGGTTTTTTTCCTTTTATAAGCAATAAACAATTGCATCAAACGAAGGTGATATTGCCAATTTTTTTTCATTGCTCCATCCTCTTTTTATTCTTTTGGTTTAGGGACTTTGTTGGCGAGAGGAAAAAAGTATAAAGATTATAAAAAGTTTTCAACTCTAATTCCTCAGCTCGAGCTTGAGGAGGAATTTTTAAATAAGTTAATCCTTCTTTGATGGTTTCAAGTGGAAAATTTGCCCCCCTGAGGTTATTGGCGAGGGTTTTTCGGCGACAAGCAAAACATTTTTTCAGGAAAGCGAGAAAATCCTTTTCCTTTTCAATAGGAAACAAAGGAGAAGATCTTTTGACAAAAGTGAGGAGAGAAGAATACACTCGGGGAGGAGGGCTAAAAGATTGGGGCCTAATCCGGAGAACACGGTGAATTTCAAAATGATTCTGCAGGAGAATAGCTAAAGGGGCAATTTTTTTGGAACCTGGGGAAGCCAGGAAACGATTAGCCATTTCTTCTTGGATTAAGAAGACCCAAAAGGGAAAAATTGATTTATGGTTAAAAACTTTAATGATAATCGGAGAGGCAACTGAATAAGGAAGATTTCCCACTACTTTAACGACTGAAGTAGGAGAAATTTTACTGACTATTTCTTTTTGTAGATCTAGGCGTAAGAAATCGCCTTGGATAAGGGTCACATTAGAGGGAATAATCGATTGGAGAAACTCAGCTAAATGAGGGTCTTTTTCGATGGCTACAACTTGACTTCCATGATTAGCTAGCGCTAAGGTTAGGCTTCCTTGACCAGCTCCAATTTCGATGATTACATCTCCTGGGGAAGGATTGATTACTTGAGTAATTTTCTGAATAAGACGAGGGTTGCGGAGAAAATGTTGTCCTAAGGTTTTTCTTTTTGATCTTTTCATCAGAATTGTGGTTAAATTTAGCTTTTTTCCGGAGAAGGGGTCGGGAAGTTTCCCAGTCTATCTTTGATAATTAGGCTCATAGCTAATGTTTCCAGAAGGATGGCCAAGTTGAGTTTTGTTTTTCCTTGGGCCCGGTCTCGAAAAGTTATGGGTACTTCTGTCATTTTTAAGCCCAAAAGATGGGCCTTGTAAAGAATTTCCAGGACGATTGAAGGGCCAATAGAAATTAAATCGTCAAGGTCTAACTTTTCTAGGGCTTGGCGGTGGAAGCAGCGAAAACCAGAAGATACGTCTTTAACGGGAATTTTGAATGAGCGGCGGATATAGAAGCGTACTAACCAAGTGATCAAGCGGCGGAGGAGGTTCCGTTCACTATCTTTGCCATCCTTCACAAAACGAGAGCCAATAACGATATCGGCCTTTTCAGTGGCTTTTAAGAGTTTAGGAATTTCTTGAGGTTGGTGCGAGAAATCTCCGTCCATTTCAATAACAAAATCAGGCTGAAGGTTAACAGCTGCTTTGAATCCATCGATTCCGGCGGCCCCTCGACCACGTCGTTTTAGACGGATTAAAGATTTTACTCGAGGATCGTGAGCAAAAGCTTCTTGAACAATTAAACCGGTTCCGTCTGGAGAATTATCATCCACAATCAAGACCTGAAACTCATAGTGGTGGTTTAATTTAAGTATTTCCTGGATCAAGGGAATAATATTCTCCCGCTCGTTGTAAGTAGGAATCATGACTACAACCTTTTTTTTCATGACTCGAGAAGTGATTTAATTGCCTGGAAGACTTCTAAGGGAAGGATGGATTTCATGCACGTCATTTCAGGACAAGTTTGCTTATAGCAAGGAGCGCAAGATACACCCGTAAATAATTTAATTCCTGAATCATAGAGATCGATTTCTTGCGGACAAGTTGGGCCGAAGAGGGCCACCACTTTTCTTTTCAGGGCCAAGGCCAAGTGAAGAGCCAAAGTGTCGGAGCAGACTATTAAATCCATTTTGGCCAAGAATCCAGCAAACTCACGGAGAGAATTATTGTTTCCAGTATTGTAGACTGGGCAGGATGATAATTTTTCTATCCGGCGGTTAAGTTGGGTTTCTCTTGGCCCTCCTAAAAGAAAAACATTTGCGTCCAGTTGATGATGAAGAAGATCAATTAATTGGACAAAGTGATCTTGGGGCCATTGCTTAGTCAGGAATTTTGTTCCTGACCCGGTGTTTAAGCCGATGTTCAGCTTGGCAGGTTTAATTCGGTGAGTTTCAAAGTATTGATTGGCTCGTTGGCTATCCTCGTCCTGCAAGTAGAACAGATAGGGATCTCGCTGGTATTTAAAACCGGTTATTTCATGAATGATTTGTTGATATGTTTTTTGATTCTGGTGAAATTTTAAGTCGTCATCAACCCCTAGTTGAAATGCGTACTCGCTTTCGGGATTAAAAATAGTTAAATTGCCCCACCGATTAAGTCCAAAACCTTTCTTTTCCTTCGCCGGGACTGATTGAGCTAAGGCGGTGGAGATTGGTTCTTTATCGAGCGAGAGGAGCAAATCAAATTCTTGGTGTTGAAGGGACAAGACTCCTTCAAGGGAAAAAGTAACAATTCGGTCAAGATGAGGATTATGGGTTAGGAGATCAACACTTTCCTCATCAACTATCCATGTCAGGTGAGAGTCGGGGATGGCTCTTTTAATGGCGGCAACTAGAGGGGTAGTCCGGAGAACATCCCCTTGAGCCCGGCCTTTAATAATAAGAATTCGGAAAGAGAATGGTTGGTAATAAGGGCAATCAGGGCAGAGACGCTGATAGAGACATGGTTTTTCTCCCCGAAAATAACGACAGTCATCTTTTAACTTCAAGGTTTAGCCTCTTTTCACTTTGTGAATAGTAGTATTAATTTATGCCATAAATTCACGCTAAAAACAACTTGTCTCCCTTTTTTCAGGACCAGCTTTAGTTCAGTTAGTCAATTATTTCCCAGAAGATTAAAGCCGAAGGAAAGCGAAGCCACAAATAGGCTTTATGGTTTTTTAGTGGCTAGATAGGCGATGTGAGGATAAGGATAACCCTGGTCTAAGGGGATAATATTGCTTTTAAAACCAACCTGGGTTAAGAGCTGAGTTATTTCCCTTTGCGAACGAAAATAAAAGTGACTTCCTAGAGTAAACCCGATGAGTTTTACGGCTAGCGTTTCCTGGACTAGATTCCAGAGATATTTCCATCGGGGCCGGGTATCCATTTCTTTAAGAATAAAAACTCCATCAGGGGATAAACATTCATAAATTTTCTGAAACAAGTTAAGATGTTCAGAATAAGGGATGAGATAAAGAACATCAATTAGAGCAACCGCCTCAACGGGTGGATAATTATCAGTAATGATGTTTTTGTGAAAAAAAGATAAACTCTCCAGGTTTCCCATGAGCCTTTTCGCGGCTTCTATTTTTTTCTCATCTAGATCAAAGCCGATAATTTTTCTCGGGGAAGACCCAAAATGAAGGATCAAGGCAAACAGGCCTTGGCCGCATCCTAAATCCAGAATTACTCCCTCTTGAGGGAAAAGAGGTTCAAGATCTATTAAGGGACATATTCTCAGTTTAATGTTTTGATAAAGGCGGTTGGGCCAAGGTTGGTGGCGATAAAATTGGATGACTTTTTCTTGTATTTTTTGGCGTTGATGAGGTTCTAGTGTTTTCATTAATCCAGATAAAAGTTATACCAGAATTGAAATATTATTAAGGGCCAAAGGAGTTGGCGGTGATTATGTTTTCCCTCAAAGTGTTCATTTAGAATCTGGGTAATGAATTTCTGATTAAAAAAGCCATGTTTCTGGAGAGCCTCAGGAGATAGGATTTCCTGGACAAAGTCTTTCAATTCATTTTTTATCCATACTCCTAAGGGAATATCAAATCCTATTTTTCGCCGCGACAATATTTCGCGAGGAAGATATGGTTCCATAGCTTTTTTCAAGATGTATTTTGTGGTTAAACCTTTCAACTTTAGGGGAGAAGGAATTTGGTGGGCGAATTCGACAACCTCGTGGTCGAGGAAAGGAACTCGAATTTCCAAAGAATTAGCCATGCTCATCCTATCCACTTTGACCAACAGATCGTCTTGAAGGTAAAGTTTTAAATCTAGGTAGGTAATGCAGGTGAGCTCATCTTTGGCAGGGCAATGGCTCAGATGGTAATAGATGGGAGAGTAAGGATTTTCTTCAGGGGTCAAGGCAGGGGAAAAAAGATTTTTTCTGATTTCAGGGTGGTAAGCTCCCCACCAGATGTAATTGGCTACTTCGGGAGGATAATCAATGCCACTAATAAACTTTTTGGCTTTAAACTCAAAACTTAGTCTATTTGGAGAAGCGGGCAAGATAGAGACAATGTTTTTTATGATTTTGTTGCGGATAAGAGAAGGTAAGCGACGGAAGTATTTAGCAATTTTATAAGCTTTGTAAGTATCATAGCCGGCAAATAACTCATCTCCTCCATCGCCAGCCAAGGCCACAGTTACGAACTGGCGAGCTAATCGGGAAATGATAAAGGTAGGAATGATAGAAGCATCAGCTAATGGTTCATCAAGAAACTTAATTAATTGGGGGACAAGTTCTTTGACTTGCTCCGAATGAACAATGAATTCATGATGGTCAGTTTTGTATTTTTCGGCCACCAAGCGAGCATACTGAAGTTCGTTGAAACTTTCTTCTACAAAACCAATGGAGAAGGTTTTTATGGGTTCAGGGACAATCTGAGTCATCAAGGCAGTAACCGAGCTGGAATCAATTCCCCCGCTTAAGAAAACACCTAGCGGAACATCGCTAACCAGTCTTTTTCTAACGGACTCTTGGAGATTAGCTTGGAGAGCAGCAATTATTTTGGTTTGATCGGACAAGGAAAATGATTTTTTCTCGTTCGAGATGTCCCAGTATTTTTCAATTTTCCATTCCTCATTATGGGCAACTAACCGATGGCCAGGAAGAAGTTTGAATAAATTTTTAAAGATTGTTCGTGGGGCAGGAATGTATTCAAAGGCAAAATATTGATGAAGAGCATTGATGTCGATTTCCCGGGGAAAGTCACTCTGAAGAATGGCTTTAATTTCCGAGGCAAAATAAAGGTGTCTTTTATGGAAAGCATAATGAAGGGGTTTGATCCCTAATCTGTCCCGGACAAGAAGAAATAGTTTTCTAGCTTTGTCCCAAAGCGCCATAGCAAACATGCCGTTTAAGGCTTCGACAAAATCCACTCCCATCTCCTCATAAAGATGCACGAGCACTTCTGTGTCTGATCTGGTTTGAAAATTATGGCCTTTTTTTATCAGACTATTCCTTATTTCCCGGTAATTATAAATTTCCCCATTGAAAATTACCCAGACAGTTTGAGTTTCGTTGGATAGAGGTTGGTGCCCTGTCTTCAAGTCGATGATACTAAGTCTTTTCATGGCCAAGGCAACTTGGTCGTCTAAATAGTAACCCTCATCGTCTGGTCCTCGATGATGGAGGGACTGGTTCATGGCCCTTAGTTCTTTTTCAGGCGGCGAAGAGAAGGGAAGAGAGAAGCTATAAATACCGCATATTCCACACATTTTTAGAAATCCGTCTCTAATTTTAATGTAAATAGAGAAGTAATTCTAATCGAATTCCTCATTAATTAAAACCAGGCGAACTTTTTGTCCTCAATATGTTCAAGTTATCTCCAAAAATAATGCTAAAAATAATGGATAGGCAGCCAGTTAGAAACCGAGAAAAATAGAGATACATTTATGGGTAACAACCTTTTTTCATTTTTGGGAATGAGGATATGTTCTTTCCAGGTAGTGGCCATTTCAGAGTTTCCGGGGAAAAAAGTCGCTGTAGTGGGCGTGCTGATTTATGGCTTATCCCCTTTTCTTATGATATAATCCAAAACCTATTAGGGAGAGACTGAGGAAAGAAAAACTAGGATACAGAAATGAAAGTTTTATTGCTAAACCCTCCTGGGGATCAATTGTACATAAGAGATTATTATTGCAGTTTTGCTTCCAAGGCTGATTATTATTGGCCACCCCAAGATCTCCTTGTTCTCAGTGGGATTCTATTTTCTGAATTTGAAGTCATTGTCTTGGATAGTATTATCCGGAGGTTAAAGGAAGCCCAAGTTGCTGAATTTGTGGAAACCAAAAAACCGGAAGTTATTATTTATACCACGGGCACAGCTACCCTCAAGAGTGACTTGGAATTGATGTCCAAACTCAAAAAAAGGAACAAGCAGTTGCTTATAATTGCTAGTGCCGGAATTATGAAATTTATCGGTCAAGAATATCTGGAAAACCATCCTTTTGTCGATGCTGTTTTAACTGATTTTACTGAATTGGATATTAAGGAATTTTTAAATCAACCAGGTAATGGGAAACAATATCGAGGAGTGATGTATCGTCATAACCAGGAAATAGTCAAGAACGTGGAAGATAACTCTAGAGACTTTTCGGTGCCCATTCCCCGTCACGAATTGTTTGACCCGCACTTATATCGTCTGCCAATTGCCGAAAGAATGCCCATTGCCGAAGTCATTACCTCCCTCGGCTGCCCTTATCATTGTGCTTTTTGTACTGCTGGGGCTTATGGATATAAGACAAGGGACATTGAAGGAGTAATTGAAGAGCTAAAATATTTATCCTCGTTGGGGGTAAAAGAAATCCTCTTTCAGGACCCAACTTTTACGATTAATACTAAAAGAGTGACGACCCTCTGTCATTTGATGCAAAAAGAAGGGCTGGACTTTACTTGGAGTTGTAACGCCGATATAAAATCAATGAATGAAGAAAAAATTAAAGCAATGAAGGCTGCGGGCTGTCATACGGTATCAGTGGGAATTGAAAGTGGCAGTGATGAAATCCTGCAAAAATATGCCAAGATGATAACTGTTGAGGATATTAGAGAGAAGGTCAGGTTAATTCGAGAATATGGCGTTCGTGTTTTAGGTTACTTTATCATTGGCCTTCCCGGAGAAGACAGACAATCTATCCTCAAGACAATTGCCTTGGCTAAAAAATTAGATTTGGATTTTGCTTCTTTTACCGTAGCTACTCCTGATGTGGGAACTAGACTAAGACAAGAAGCTCTAGCTAAGGGATGGATTGCGCCTGATGTGGATGTTTTTGACAGCACAGGTTTTCCAATTATTAAGACTGAGAACTTAACTCCAGAGGAAGTTTGGGCTTTAAGGAGAAAAGCCGTTAGAAGCTTTTATTTTCGACCGGCCTATATATGGCGCCGGTTAAAATCATTAAGGAAATGGAAGGATGTGCAGCTAGCGGTAACCAATGCCTTAAATCTTTGGCGCAAATCATGAAAAGAGTAATTGTGAATGCTGATGATTTTGGGTTGAGTAAGGGGATAAATGAGGGAATAATTAAAGCTCATCGCGAGGGAATTCTTACCAGTGCGACATTAATGGTTAACATGCCCGGTTTTGCTAATGCCATCGAAGAAGCGGCAAAGTATCCATCATTAGGCGTGGGAATTCATCTTAATGTCATCCGGGGAAAACCCGTTTTACCCCCCGAAGATATTCCTAGCTTGGTCAATAAAAAGGGATTCTTCTGGGGTAATGTTTTTCTGGTTATCCAAAGAGTGTGGGCGAGGAAAATTAAGATTAATGAAATCATTAGGGAATTTAGAGCCCAAATTGAAAAAGCGCAGCAAGCTGGATTAGCTTTAACCCATGCTGATAGCGAAAAACATTTTCATTGTTTTTATCCTGTTTTACAAAAGTTACTTCCCATGTTAAAAGATTGTGGATTGCCTAGAATCCGCTATATAAATCAAATTTGTAGTTTGAAGTCTCCAAAAATGTTTGTTCTTTCCTGGGTTGTTAATTGGGCGTGGAGGCGCTGTCGTTCCCAAGCTCAGCAACTTAAATTTCGGTTAACGGATAATTTTTTCGGCTTGTGTACAACGGGACGGATGTCCCGCTCAAATTTAATTGCCATTTTGAAAAATCTTCCTCCTGGGACTTCCGAGATAATGGTTCATCCAGGATATATTACTCCGGAAGAGATGGCGGTAACTAAAGAAACGGGAGATTATCGTCTTTGGCAAGAGAGGGAGATGGAATTAGAAGCTTTACTGGATCCCGAGTTGCCAAAAATTTTAAAGAGCAATAAGATTGAATTAATAAATTTTGGGCAGGTTTAGAATGAAGCAAGAGAAAAATTCCCCAAGGAATCTTCAAATTTCGATAGTCGTACCTTTTTTTAACGAAGAAGCTAATATCAAAGAATTATATCAGCGGTTAAAAAGGGTGTTAGATCGATTGCAGTTAGCCTATGAATTGATTTTTGTTGACGATGGCAGTACTGATCGGACCCCGACAATTCTCCACCAGCTCTATGAAAATGATGAACGAGTTAAGATTATTCGTTTAAGAAAAAATTTTGGGCAAACGGCTGCTTTGCAAGCCGGCTTTGATTATGCTCGAGGCGAGATTATAATCTCTATGGATGGTGATCTTCAACATGACCCGGAAGATATTCCTCGCTTCTTGGCTAAAATGGAGGAAGGATATGATGTGGTTAGTGGTTGGAGAAAGAAACGGGTGGATAATCTTTGGTTGAGAAGAATTCCGTCCTTAGTGGCTAATCGGATCATGAAATGGCTGTCCGGAGTAGAAATACATGATTTTGGCACAACGTTTAAGGCTTACAAGAAAGAAGTTATCAAGGGAATTCATCTGTATGGAGAGCTTCATCGTTTTATCCCTGCTCTCACCAGTCGCGCCGGAGTGAAAATAACAGAGATTCCTATTAAGAATGTCGTTCGCCAAAAAGGAAAGTCAAAATATGGCCTTTCCCGCGTGCGAAGGGTATTTTTTGATTTGATAACGGTTAAATTCATAATCAGTTTTATTGACCGACCTCTCCAAGTATTTGGCTTAATCGGGGTGATATTTGGAGGCCTGGGTTTTATTGTTGCCTTGGTGTTGACTATCGGCTTTTATTTTTTGGGATGGTCCATTCGTGAGAATCTAGGCAACTTGATTTTTAGTGTCTTTTTAATGATGATGGGCCTTCAATTTATAATGACTGGATTGGTGGCTGAAATTCTCTCGCGAGTGTATTTTGCCACCCACAAGGTTAAGATTTATTCGGTGGAAAAAATCTTGTCAAGGGAAGCTTCCTTGCCGGAATCAGAGGAAGATTAGGCAGTCAAGAAATGGGCTCTTTGGGCAATTGGTGGCTATCCAAAGGTGAACGGGTGGCCATGACAGTTTTTTTGGGCTTATTGATAGTTTTTGTTATTTTTTATTTTAGCCGCCATTTAGCTGATCTTTCTTTGTGGATGGATGAGGGCTTTCATACTATCGCCACTCAAGAGATTTTGGCTCATGGTTATCCCCTTTTTCCCTCCGGGCATATTTACTATAAGGCCATCCTTTATACTTACTTATTGTCTTTGTTTTCCCTGTTATTTGGTTTTAATTCTTTTACTTTGCGTCTGGTTAGTGTTTTAGCGACAGCGGCAGCTATTCCTTTTATTTTTGCTTTCACGCGTAAGTTATTCAATAAAATTATAGCTGTTGGCTGTGTTGTTTTATTTGTCTTTTCTCTGTGGGTAGTGGAGAATGCTCGCTTGGCGCTTTATTTTAGCCCCCTCCTTTTTATTTGTATTGCTGGTTACTATTTCTTTTACCTGGGCTTTTTTGAAGAAAAAACAAAGTATAAGATTTTGACTACTGTGGTTTTTCTCTTGGCTCCTTTGGTTCACCAGTTGGGAATGAGCCTCTGGTTTTCGTTTTTAGCCTTGTTTTTTATAAGAGGCGCGGGGCGATTTTTTAAGAAAGATGTGCTTTTAAGCTTTGCCTCGATAAGCTTGTTTTATTTTTTAATTCAACTTCATGAGTTTTTCTTCTGGAAAGTGGGCTATGTCTACGAAAAAACTGAATTAAGCTTCCAGGGGATGATGGATTATTTTTTTTCGGGATTTTCTCTAGGCTACTTTAAAGAGCTTTTTCGGAGTTTCCCCGCGATGAGCTTGTTTGTTTTAGGGGGAACTTTTATTGCATTGGTTAAATTTATTCCTCGCCCCTCCCCAGAAAATCGTGGACATTTTTCCAGGTTTAATAATAATTGGTTGTTTGTCGCCTTATGTCTTTTTTTTCCCCTTATCTTTCTTGGATTTTTCCGCACCCATGTTCAACCTCGTTATCTTTATCAACTGTATCCTCTCTTTCTTATTCTTTTTGTGGTTACTGTTTATGTTCTTAGTCAAGCAGTTGCCCAGCTGATGACCTTTTCGTTTAGTCTTAAAAACCCTCTCTTTCAAAAAATGATCTCGGGGCTTGTCTTTATTTTTTCCCTTTGGATGTTTAGTAATCAGGTGAGTCTGGCTGGAGTAAAGCGAGTTGTCAATCGCTATTATAACGATCCCATCCCCACCGACACCATAACTCGATCAGGCCGGTTTGAACATTATGACCATCAAGGTGTTGGAGAATTCGTTAAGCATCATCTTCAACCGGATGATATTGTGGTGGCTATCCATGTTGTTTTCCAGTATATCTATGTGGGACGAGTGGACTACTGGCTCTGGTCTGGAGGGCCCGGGACTTGGGATGCGTGGGAAAAGACTCCAGAAGGCTGGAAAGATTTTTATGTCGGGGCTAGATGGATTAATAATCTTCAGGATTTAAAATCTTTGATTGAGAACAATTCAGGGCGAAGGATTTGGATTATTACTTCTCCTTCTCTTTATCGCCTTGACCACATAAACCACGAAATTAGAAAGTTTATTCAGCAGGATCCTCGGAAATTGGTTTTTTTGGGAAAGGATGGTTTATCGGGAGTGTATTTATGGTCTGACACCCAAAGTGAGTTGACTCAAGATTATCATTCTATCGAGGGGGAATGGATTCCCTTGCGGGAAGGCAAGATAGTTTATTCCCCTTTAGCTTCCAAAAGGGCAGAGCTTTTTCTTTCTCGCCAGAGAAATAAAAGGAGGATTTTTAAGTACCAGCTACCCTATGATCTGCCTCCAGGGAGATATCAAGTAGTCGTAAAATACAAAATTTCGGAGGCGGAAAGGGAACCCTGGCTTGGTCTTTCTATCCGAACTAAAACTCGGAGAGCTGTTGCTGAGCACCGATTTTATTTACATCCTTCCTCTGCAGCTAATAATTATTCTAAGGTAACAGGATCGTTTCGCTTAGATAGCCAAGCTAAGTTAGATTTTCTTTTTCTCCAAGAGGCAGGATACTCTTTGACTATTGATTGGATTAATATTATTGATGAACAAAAGGGGCACGTTTGGTCCCCTTACTTGACTTTTTAGATTAATTGAGAAGAGTTTTTGGTGTCGAGAATGCCCCAAGATTTCAAAGGTAGCTTGCAAAAAGAATTATTGGATCAGCGAAAATCTTCTTCTTCTAAATATCGTCTTATCTTTATTGGTCAAAAGAATTTGCTCTATTTAGTTAAATATGAACTTATTATGATGGCTATCTCTTGGATCCCGGGAGCATTGGGATTTTTCTTGAGGAAGATTTTTTATCCTCGATTATTAAACAAAGTCGGCCGCGGAGTAGTTTTTGGGAGAAACATCACCATTCGCCATCCCCACAAGATAGTCATTGGTGACCATGCTTTTATCGATGATAATGTTGTTCTTGATGCTAAAGGCGAGGATAACGAGGGGATTATCATTGGTAATAATGTCTATATTGGGCGCAATACGATTATCAGTTGTAAAGAAGGCTCAATTTTTATTGATGATTATTGTAATATTTCCGCTAACTGTTCTTTGCTTTCGGAAACAAAATTGAGGTTGGGTAAATATTGCTTTTTGGCGGGACATTGCTATCTTGTGGCCGGGGGAAATCATAGTTTTGATCGCCGCGATGTACCCATCATGTTTCAACCTTCTTTATCACGGGGGGGGATTAAAATTGAAGATGATGTGTGGTTGGGGGCAGGAGTGATTGTTTTGGACGGAGTGGAGATTCAGCGGGGGTGTGTGGTGGGAGCAGGTTCGGTGGTTATCGATTCTTTGCCTGAGTTTTCGATAGCTGTCGGTACCCCGGCCAAAAAGATTAAATTAAGAGGCAACGAAGTTCATTCAAAAAAAGGGTAACCGTATCCTTGATAAATTTAATGTTATATTAGGGATTTTAATCTTCACTCTTTCCATGTTTGAGATTTAAAGTAAAAACCACCTCCGTATCCAATAGATAAGGGAGCCTTCTTCTTTTCTGGGAAGTTCTCCCTAAAACTGTGATAGCCTGGATTAATATCCTTTGGCTTGAATTATAAAGGAAAAACGATGACCGGTACTATATTAGTCGATTGTCTTGATAATGCTTCAATCCAAAATAAGATGTCAGGCACCGTTTTTCCATCGTGGTTTTGGGGATGTTAACTCTTTTCTTTGGAAAATTGACTTTAAACTTAGGAAGAATTAAGATGGATTCCTTCTTGAAACAATAGGGTTAAGAAGCTTTGACCATGAGTCCAAAGTTTAAATTGAGGAAAATTCCCCTCCACACCCAAATATTTATTGGCTTGATTTTAGGGGTGGTGGTCGGTTTAGTTTTTAGAGAGCAAGCTCGCATCATCGAACCCATCGGGACCATCTTCCTTCGGTTAATCACGATGATCGTGGTTCCTTTGGTTTTTGTTTCCTTGATGTTGGGGACTGCCAGCCTGGGTGATA
>Ga0190349_1000109_pt1 | contig 30314 bp, 32 predicted proteins | sample 48721378_MG_FD_179798 | JGI IMG/M metagenome (GOLD analysis project Ga0190349, IMG submission 179798) | Hydrothermal vent microbial mat bacterial communities from Southern Trench, Guaymas Basin, Mexico - 4872-13-7-8_MG | ecosystem: Environmental > Aquatic > Marine > Hydrothermal vents >...
TTCTTATCTTTTTCTCTCAAATACAATCTCCTCACCCTGTGCCTCCAGAGAATTTATAGCATTAATCTCAAAATCTTGTCAATAAAAACCATAAACAGTCAGCGATTCCGCAACTTTGACCAAAAATTAAAGATACCTCTTAAGATAGCTGATTTATTTTATTACAAGATTCGTATTAAAGGAATTTTGGATTATATTTATTACGAAATTTGGTTATTTATGAGGAGAGAAGAGACTATTCCCTTGGTTTTAGATATAGGAAATGATAATTTTAGTTAGAGAGAAGGCGGCTTTGCTCATGGGGGAATTTTCTGTAGACTCTCCTCATATAATGCGGAAAATATGAGCTGAGCAAAATAAAGATTGCTGTGTTTGGATCTTAGCTCTGGCTTTATATTCAAATAAACAAAGGCTCGGAATAAATTAAGCGCTAGCATAAGGGTAAGCCAGAAGGCAGTTATAGCATTAGGATGGTGTTTATACACATGGTCAGCATACCAGTAAGTGACCATCTCATTTAGAGCCCTATTTTCAATAAGCCATCTGGAATGTCCGAGATTAACTATAGTTTTGGTGTCTGCTTCCTCCTGAGAGAGAGTGGTTGCCCATATCCATTCAGAGGTTTGCTCTTCTCTCTTGCCAGTACGTTGCCTCTGAATGGTTGTGCTCTCCACAGAGCGGACTACTCTTATCGTCCTGCCTAAAGTCTGCCAACTGGTAAACTCCTCAATATCCCACATCTTTCTTTTGGTTGGGCCTTCTCGCTCTAGCAGCGGCTTCTCAGACTGAAAAAGGCCTCTGGCATCTTCCAGTAAATCTCTCCTCTCATCTTTTAAAACAGCGATAACATCTTTATTATGATCTAAGAAAAGTTTAAAAAAATTTGCCCTTAGATAGAGTCCATCAACTACTACCACCTTAAAAGCACGGGGATAATCTCTAAGAACCCTTTGCGAAAGGCGAAGGGCACAACTCACCTCATCTTCTCCTGGCCTCTGTTCCTCCACATCTAAAAGAAAAGGAAACTCTCTACCCGCCAGCATGGCCACTACATTGCGGTGGTAGTATTGGATACGGTCTTTGTCTCTGCTATGTATTATTCTCTGAAGACAGCTAGGACAACAGCGAAGGTAACTCGAGGTGTGTTCGTGGCCATCTATAATCAAGACATGAAAACCATAAATCTTTTTTAGAGCTTTATTCCTTTTTAATCTGCTATAGATATGATGTATAAGAGAACGGATCGAAGCCAACACTATCTGAGAATAAACCCTACCCATAGTATCAGCACTGGCTAATTTCCTTCCCAGCCATCTGGACCAAAAACTATTGCCCTTCGCCTGTTCCAAAGCATTCAAAGAACCCAGACGAGTAACCATCATAATAAAGGCACTGGCCAATATTAAAGGAGTCTCGATCGATGGCTTCTCTCGGGTATCCCAAACAGCAGAGAGGAGACGGCTAAACTGATAGACTTTCTCTGCGTACCGAAGAAAACGCCTGAGAATAGCTTAATCCTTTTTTCTCTTCACCCTATCCCAATAAATAGAAGATATCTTCTCCAGTAACTCTTGAACATGACGATAGTTGCTGACCCACTCGCGCACCAACGCTTCTTTCTCTTTAGGAATAAAAAGCTGTTCAATCTTGCCCTCCCTCCTCCTGGTAAGGTAAAGGCAAATATGCCTATAGTTAGTCCTGGCACATTTGCAGTTCGGCTTGCCACATTTCTGCTTCCTTACGGTTAAGGTGCCTTTGAGAAGTTCCCGGTAGCTAATATAAGGTTTCAGTTTGGATCTTGTTTCTCGCTCTTCTTTACTCATTTGGCTCTTGTACATAGTAACTTCCTTTATCTTGTATACTATATTATACAAGATTATATCCAATGTCAAGCTTTTTCTTCCAATGCGAATCTGCTTAAAGATTTTATCTGTGAAAAATGAAAAGCAACTACAGAGATTATTTATTCTAAAAATATTTTAGTTGCGGAATCGCTGAATTTTCATCATTTTTCGCTTTTTATTATTTTATTAGTAAACAATGAATAAAGATTGACACCCTATCATTAAGCAACCTCTATCATCCAAAAATATAAAATAGATTTGACGCAGATTTGACATTTTACGTCAAAAATCACTTAGAATGACATAAGCTCAATGAAAATAAAAATTGAGGAAGACTATTGAAAAATAAGGGGAAAACCTGGCGCGCCTGGAGAGACTCGAACTCCCGACCCGCTGCTTAGAAGGCAGCTGCTCTATCCAACTGAGCTACAGGCGCGCTGGCCAAAATTCTTTACTTGTTTAACCTTGAACAGATCTGGAAGCTCAAATCGGGGAGATCGGATTTGAACCGACGACCTCCTGCTCCCAAGGCAGGCGCGCTAACCAGGCTGCGCCACTCCCCGCAATGTCTACCTTCAACCGTAATCTTCCAACTGGCCTGCTTCGATTTTTACCCTGGTTTATGAGCTCGATAATGTTAGCAAAACCACCCTTAGTTGTCAATTTCAGCGCCTCTTCAATCCTTTCTCTATTTCTTTTCTCCCAATCTTAACTATAATCGGCCGGCCATGAGGACAAAGAGATTTATTGGATGTCTGAAAGAGCTGTTCAACTAAATAATGCATTTTGTCTGGAGTTAAGACTTCCCCCGCTTTAACAGCTGTTTTACAGGCCAAGGTAGCCAGTAGCTTTTTCTTTTTTTTATCAAGATCAACTTTTTCCAATTCGTCAATAGAACTGAGAAAAGCTTCACGGGCTTCTTCTTCCTTGAAAATATCAGGAAATTCTTTTAAGACAAAACTCTTGCCTCCCATTTCCTCCACTTTATAGCCAACCTCTTCTAACAATTCTTTATTTTGCTCATAGTTTAAAAGTTGGGAAGGAGAAAGGTCGAAAACAATTGGAAAGAGGGCCATGCGCCGCGGCCATTTGTGGTCTTTATCTATTTCTTCATATTTTTCAAAAAGTACTCTTTCATGGGCATTGTGCTGGTCTATGATGAAAATCCCTTCCTCATCAACAGCCACAATATAAGTATTCAGATATTGGCCCAGGACGTGGGGGTAATCACTTTCTTCTCTTGTTCTTAAGGGGAAAATTACTTCTTGTTTACTCTCTGACTGTCTTTCCTTAAATGAGGTTTGAGGAAATCCTAGCTTTTCCCCAATGCTTGTGACTTGCTTTGTCTCTTCAGAGAGAGGATAGATTTTTTTTATTCCCTGCTGGCGGAGCATAGCCTGCTTTATTCCTCTTTGAATTAACTGAAAGATAAGCTGAGAATCTTTGAATCTTACTTCGGCTTTGGTCGGATGAACATTGACATCAACTTCAGAATAAGGGCAAGAAAGAAATAAAAATGCTTCAGCAAAATTATCCTTCTCTAAAAACCCCCGATAAGATTGGTTAAGAGCTGCCTGGAGAAGCTTATCTTTAACCGGGCGTTTATTAACAAAAAAGAACTGATGGCTGCGATCTGAACGCCCCGAGGGTGGAAGAGAAGTATATCCATAAAGTGACATTTCTTGCTGCTGGCAATCAACTTCAAGCAGCTTCTCCAAAATAGCTCTTCCATAGATTTGAAAAATTCTCTCTTTAAGGCTTTTAACTGGTGGATAATTGAAGACTTCCCTTTGGTTATGGACCAACGAAAATTTAGTGTGAGGAAAAGCCAAGCAGACCCAGGTTAAGTATCTTATTATAGGCGAAAATTCAGCTCTTGGGGAGCGGAGAAATTTTTGTCTGGCTGGCAGATTAAAAAACAGACTTCTGACTTCGATACTTGTCCCTTGAGGAAAGGCAATCTCAGAAACACGAATTACTTTATCTCCTTGCTTTTCAATTAATGTCCCAGTGGATTCCCCCTTTTCCGAAGTTTTAAGAATTAATTGGGACACGGCCGCTATACTGGGCAGAGCTTCTCCTCTAAAACCTAAAGTTGAAATGCCAGATAGGTCCTCTTCACTGAAAATTTTGCTGGTGGAATGTCTTTCAAAACAGAGGAGAGCGTCTTCCCGGCTCATTCCCTGACCATTATCAGTAACCTTTATCAAACTTTTTCCTCCTTCTAAAAGTTCAACTTTGATGTCTGAAGCTCCGGCATCTAAGGAATTCTCAACCAGTTCTTTCACCACCGAAAATGGCCTTTCAATAACTTCGCCGGCTGCAATCTTGGCGTAGACTTGAGGAGGAAGAACAATAATTTTTTTCATTTGTTCTTATTTTAATCGCTTGGCCTAAGAAATAAAAGTAAACTCTCCATATTTATTGCCTTAAACCTTTTGTCAGTCTGCAGGGGACAGCAGGCCTTAGAGAAGCAATCCATTCATTTTGACGGCCTCCAGGAACAGATGGCTGACCCTTCAGGCATAAATTTACTCCTTAAATCTTATATCTCACATTTAACGCCATACAGCGATTTCTTTCCATCTAAAGCCCATGGTAGTGGGCGGTAGTCTTGGCGAGGATGGATGGCAATCGCTGCTTTTAAAGATAAATCTCCTCATTATTAGATATCTCAGTTGAAATATTTTCCTTTATTTATTTGAAGGAAACAAAAGGGCTGTCTTTAAAATAAACTCTCCACAGTCTATCTCGGCCTCGGCTAATTCCTATCCTTGGCCTCCAGACCAATTCTCCTGGCTCAGCTTTTCCTTTTTCTATAAAAAGAGGCGATTTAGGCGAACAAACTGATATTCCATTTACCTTAAGATCCACAGCTAAGGCCTGGCAGAGCTTGGCCGGTCCCGAACATAAATCTAGCAGATTGTTTCTTTGACGTCTCTTCATCATCAGTTTAATGCCATCTTTAGGCTCCAAAGCCCTGATTAAAACTGCGGCTGGGAAATCCTCCTTTTCAGTTATCACATTTAGAAGACAATGAACACCATAGGTTAAATAAACAAAGGCCCTACCAGAAGGACCGTAAAGGCTAGCGCTTTTTTTCGTTCTTCCCCTTGAAGCGAAGGAGGCTGGATCATCTTCACCTCGATATGCTTCAGCTTCAACAATAATACCGGAGGTATAACCTTCTTCTGTTTTTCTAACTAAAACTGCCCCAATTAAATCTTCCAAGACCTTAAGAGTAGGACGGGAATAAAATGAACAAGGTAGAATCATTAATAGCTAGAACCACTTATGGCTGGAAAAATGATTTTTCCTCTGGTTTGTCGAAAGTTGACATCTGTAATTTTCACTCTGACTACTTCTCCTTCTGGTTGAGGACACGGCTGAGCTAAAACTTTAATATAATTAGAAGTCAAAAGGTGAGTTTCCTCTTTACTTTTTTTGATGATTACCCCATCTAATTCTTCACCTAAAAATAAGCACCGAAATTCGAAATTCTTTTTGGCCGAAAGTCTCCGTAGATAATCAGTTCTCTCCTTTTTTCTTCTTTCTGAAATCTGAGGCCATGAGGCTGCTGGTGTACCAGGGCGAGGGGAATAAGAAAAGACATGAAAATAAGTCAAGGCTGAATTCTCTAAGAAGTGGCAGGTTTGGACAAAGTCTTCTTCACTTTCTCCTGGAAAACCAGCGATAATGTCGGCTCCCAGTGAGGCTTGAGGTAATTTCTGTCTGAGATAAAATATAATTTCTTGATAGTTTTCTACTTTAATTTTTCTACCCATTCTGGCCAGAATCCTGTCAGAGCCTGACTGCAACGAGAGGTGGAAATGAGGGCATATTTTTTCGCTGTGGGCAAGGTGCTCAATGAGAGGTGAAGGAAGAAGTCGAGGATCAAGAGAACTAAGCCTAATCCTCCCTAATCCTTCTAATCTTTCGACCTCCTTAAGCAGCTCTAATAAAGAACTGGGCGGATAAAGATCAAGTCCATAATAACAGATATGGATGCCAGTTAGGACAATTTCTCGAAAACCTTGGCTCAACAATTTCCTAATCTGGGTTAGAATTTTTTCTTTTTTAAAGCTGAGACTTTTGCCTCTTACCTGAGGCACTATACAAAAAGTACAGGCATAATTGCAGCCATCTTGGATTTTGACTAAGGCTCTAGCCCGGTAGTTTCCCCCTTTCTGGACCTCGGCTGCCTTCAGGGAAGGAAGAATATCTGGAATAATTCTTTGTTTATGATGGTTGCTATAAACCCGCCAGAGTCGAGGCCATTTCTGCCATTCTTGCAGAGCTCTCTCGACATAGCATCCTGTGACTATTATCCGGGCTCTGGGGTTCAGCCTGAGCAACCTGCGGACGAACTTTCTGACATCGCGATCAGCCCGGCTGGTGACTGTACAGGAATTAACTATAACCAGCTCGCTCTTGAAATAGTCTCTTTCATAATAGAGGCCATTCTCTTGGAGTTCGGTAGTCCAGGCAAAGGCCTCAGCCTGGTTGACACGACAGCCAAAACTTTGAATATAAAAAGAAATCATAGCTTATCCACAATATTTTTTGATTTTCTCTCAACCTCTAAAACCATCTTCTGTCTGTAATCATAGAGCTTCTTAGCTAAAGATTCATCTTTCAAAGCTAATATTTGAACGGCCAGCAAGGCTGCGTTCGCAGCTCCTGATTTTCCCAGGCCAACTGTAGCCACTGGCACACCTTTGGGCATCTGCACTGTTGACAATAATGAATCTAAACCGCCCAAAGTCTGGCCTGCAATCGGAACTCCAATCACTGGCTTTGTCGTGTGAGCAGCTATAAATCCTGCTAAATGAGCTGATTTTCCGGCCATAGCAATAAAAACTTCGACTCCTCTCTCTTCAAAATCTTTTATAAGCTTTAAAGTTCTTCGGGGAGTCCGATGAGCAGAGGTGACTTCTAAGAAAAAAGGTAGATTAAAGGCCTTGAGAATCTTTAAAGATTCCTGGGCCATCTCAAAGTCTGAATCACTGCCAATTAAGACTGCAACCTTCATCATTCCTCCTCTCTTTGAGCTCCAATGTCACGTCTAAAATGCATGGCCTCAAAATATATCTTAAAAATAGCATTATATATTTTCTTCATCGTCTCAGCCAAGGTTGCCTCTGAAGCACAGACTCCCAACACCCGCCCTCCATTTGTATAACATTGGCCATCCTTTAAGATGGTGCCGGCGTGAAAAATGATTATTCCTGGTATCTTGGCTACTTCTTTGAGACCTTCTATCTTTTTACCTTTCTCGTATTTGAGAGGATACCCCCCTGAAGCAAGAACTACACAAGCTGAGGGTTTAGAGCTCCATCTCATCTCCTGACTTAGAACATTTCCCTCCACCACGGCCACCAGCACCTTAATCAGATCGCCTTCTATTCTTAATACTTGGGCTTGAGTTTCTGGGTCTCCAAAGCGGCAGTTATACTCTAAGACCTTGGGTCCTTCCTCAGTCAACATTAAACCCACATAAAGAACTCCTTTGTATTTTCGCCCCTCTTCCAGCATCCGGGTTATGGTTGGAAAAACAATGGTCTCCATTATTTCCTGGAAAAGCTCTTGGTCAATAAAAGGTGAAGGGGAAATTGCACCCATACCTCCTGTATTAGGGCCTTTATCACCGTCATAAACCGGCTTGTGATCCATAGTGGTAACCAGAGGCATGACCTTAACTCCATCAGAAATGACCATAAAAGAAGCCTCTCTTCCTCTTAAGAATTCTTCAATAACCACTTTTTCTCCGGCTTTTCCAAATTTTTTTCTGACCATAAGCATATCCACCGCTTCTTCTGCTTTACGCCTGCTCCTGCATATCAGAGCTCCCTTGCCCGCAGCTAAACCATCGGCTTTAACCACCAGAGGGAATGAAAATTGGCCAGAATTAAGAATCTCTTTGGCTTTCTCGGGAGAGTGAGCCACTTGAAATCGGGCTGTGGGAATTTTATGCCTTTCCATAAATTGCTTGGCAAAAACTTTGCTCCCTTCTATCTGAGCTGCATTCTGATCAGGACCAAATATTTTCAGGCCTCTTTCCTCAAATTCATCGACAATGCCCATGGTTAAAGGCAACTCAGGCCCAACGACCGTCAAATCTATTTTCTGACTAAGAGCAAAATCAGCTAAGCCCTTAATATCAGTCGCTTCAAGGGCAATGTTCTCGGCTACAGCCATTGTTCCGGCGTTACCCGGAGCACAATAAATTTTTTTCACCAGCGGACTCTTAGCTATTTTCCAGGCTAAAGCATGCTCTCTTCCTCCAGAACCGATGACTAATATTTTCATCTTTCTTCCTTTTATTTAGTTTTTAAATCATTCTGACAAAAAAGATTTTCCCCGTCAAGAAAGCTTTAACTGTCGGCCAGCCTAAAAAGTTTACTTATTATCACTCAAAACTGGAGGAAAATCCCTATCTTCTCTTCTCTTAAAAGCGGTGACTACAACATGTTTTGCTCTAAGTTTTCGATAAACAAGCGGATATAATCTGAACGAGGCACTATACTTTTGAGGATTTGAGCCGCCAGAGTTAGAGCCTTAGTTGGAGAAAGGCAGAATTTCATCTCCATAAATTTCTGGCGGTACTGGCGGACTTTATCCTTGACCTTAGCTTTATTGATAACTACTTCAGCAATATAACCAGCCAGTTCATCGAAATCACCCTCGACCATGCCAAAACGAGTCATTTCTTGAACCCCCATTCGGATACCGCTGGGCTCAAGGAAAGTCTCATCATCTGGAAGAGCCTGGTAGTTGGTAATAATATTATTCTCTTCTAACCTGCGGGCAATTTCCTGGCCATGGCCATAAGCCTTGACCCGAATTAGAACCTGATGAGTTTCAGTGAAACCGTCTTCTGGGTCTCCTTCCACTTGGATTCCTTTATCCTTCAAAGCCCTAGCTAAAGCTTTAGCATTAAGACGGACTTGCCTTTGGTAGTCATCTCTAAACTCATTCATTTCATAAGCAGCCATCAGCAATCCTAACAAGGTCCCTAAATGATGGTTGCTGGTAGAGCCGGGAAAAGCCCGACTCTTTATATCCAACCACAAAGGGCGAAGCCGGCTGCCTTTGGGGAAGTTACCAACGACAAGCCCCCGCTGAGGCCCAAAGAATGTCTTGTGAGTGCTTCCAGTTACAACATTGGCTCCTTCTTCTAATGGCTTCTGAAAGGCTCCGTATAAACCTAAGACATGAGCCATATCATACATAATTACGGGTGGTAGTTCCCAATTCTTGGTTAATTCAGCTACCTTCTTGATTGGCTCTTGATAAATAAACATACTCTTGCCAAAGACCAACAGCTCAGGTTTATGATCTTCAAGAATCTCGGCCAAACGCTGAATGTCTAATTTATAGGGATTATCCTTGACAACTGGAAAATTGATGACATTCTCTTTCCTTGTCTGGGGATCCTCCTCAACATAGTTGAATAGGGCTCCCATAGGCTGAGAGCTGAGATGACCTCCTTTGGTCAGATCATTATTCATAACTAGGCTCATCTTGCGCATCGGCTGTCCCTCAGCTCGCTTACGATTGAGGAAGCGGACCATTGCTTTAAACACTACTTCATTGGCCATTTGGCCGCTTACAGGTCTTAATTCCACTTCTGTGCAGCTAAAAAAACGCCGCATCTCTTCTCTTAATTCCTCTTCTACATCTCTAATAAAATCTGTGCCTTGATAGAAATAAACCTCATTACCTTTCATAGTTCTATGTTCTGCATATCTACCTGAGGGATCAGAAATCTCACACATTTTAACTAATAAAGAGGGTGTCATCTCAGAAGGAATCAGATTAAAAGATTCTCTTTGTCTCCAGCAATTATTTTCGACAATTCTTGTGGTTAATGATGTAACTTTTTCATAAAACGAAGCCATTTAACTCACTCCTTTCTTTTTTGATTTGAAATTCTTCTCTTCTAGCTTCAGGATTTTATTGATCCTTCTCTGATGGCGGCCTTTTTCAAAATCTGTCTCTAGCCAAATCTTGACTATGGCTAGGGCTTCATCTAAGGGAAGGACCCTCCCTGCTAAAGTTAAACAATTAGAATCGTTATGCCGACGACTCATGGTTGCTGAATATTCATCCCAACAAGGCGTGGCTCTAATACCTTTATATTTATTGGCCACGATGGCCATGCCTAGGCCGGTACCACAGATTAAAATGGCCCGTTGATAATTTCGCTCTAAAACCTGTTCTATTGCCTTCTCAGCATAATCAACATAATCTACCTTTTCTCCAGGTCCACAGCCAAAATCTTGGCAATCAACTCCTTCTTTTTTCAAGAATGAGACTATGCCTTTCTTTAACTCATAGCCAGCATGATCTGAGGCTAAAACTATCTTCATTCCATCTCTCCTTTTTTGGACTATTATAACAATAATCTAAGAAACAAGAAAATTCATTGTTCTATCTCTGAAAAAGTTGAAATTTGAAAAATACAATTTTATAATATTTTTGAGGATGTCGCCTCCTTCCTTTGGAGAATCTTTTCACCCCCTTCTATCTCCTTTAGGCGACATCCTCAACCTAATAAGTACTCTTTAATTCTTGGCTTCAATAAAAAGGATTTAATACCAGGTTAGTCAACCCGAAAGAAAAAAGAAAATTTAATAATTCAATTAGCTAATTAACTTTTCTGCTTCAGGCAAGACTTCAATTGCTTTGAGGACCACGGAGTCGCTCTTTCTATAAGCTTTTAGCCCCTCTTCTAAACCCCACAAGGATGAAAATATTTCCCTCTTCAGCTCTCTTTTAATCTCTTCTTTGGCTGCGGCAAATTCCTCTGCATTATACTTAATTTTATTATTCTTTAGATAATTTTTAAAATCTTCAAGGACTTGATTGTCAACAACAAAATTATGGTCAATTACTTTTTTCCCTTCATAAACATTCTGGGAAGAACTAGATTTATCCGGAAAAATAAATTTTTTGGAAAGAGGGGTTTTATGCCTTACAAACTTCTGACCATAAGAGAAAAAAACACCTTTCAGGAGTAAACTGGCTGTTAGCTTTTGGAAAGAATATTCTACTTTATAGTCAGGGGAAATGCCACCTTCTCCAAGAACTTTTCTGCCTTTGCGGGTATAGCGGACTTCCCTCTGTTTCGGAGGAACTTTTTTATTCAAATAATAATCTTCAGGATGAGTATAATCTCTTTGAATTGATCTTCCGCTGGGAGTAAAATACTTAGCTGTAGTTAAAGCCACGGCAATATTAGGAGCCAGAGGAAAGACAGTCTGAACCAATCCTTTTCCCCAAGAATTCTCTCCAACTATCAAACCTCTATCATTATCTTGAATAGCTCCACTTACAATTTCAGGAGCACTAGCCGTTCCCCGATCAATCAAAACCACCAGAGGGAGATTTTCATACTGGCTGTTGTTTAAAGCTTCGAATTCTTTATTATAATATTTGTTCCTGCCTCTAATAGAAACTATAGGAGAACCCTTGGGCAAAAACTCATCAGAAATTTCAATGGATTGGACGAAAGTACCACCTCCATTACCTCTTAAATCGAGGATAAGTTTTTTCATACCCTGGCTAACGAGTTGCTTCATTTTTTCTTCAAACTCCTTGGTGGTAGTCGAAGAAAAATTGCGGATAAATATGTAACCGATATCCTTTTGCAAAAGAAATGCATAGGGAACACTATGGAGAGAAATTTCTTCACGAACAATTGTTACCTTGAAGGGTTTATCAAGCCCCTCTCTAACAATAGTAATCTCCACCTTGGTGCCTTTAGGCCCTCGCAGTTTCTGCATAGCTTCAAAGCTGGTAATAGACTTAGTACTTTGACCATTAATTTCAGAAATAATATCCCCGGCTTGAATACCCAAGCGAGAAGCAGGCCCACCTTCAATCGGAGAAATTACGACCAGCCGATCTTCCTGTTTTTGAATCATAATGCCTAAGCCATAATATTTACCCACCTGTTCTTCTCTAAGCCGGGCGAAATGATCTGGATCCAAGAAATAAGAATGAGGATCTAAACTTTGAAGCATACCTCTTATGGACGAGTAGATAAGCTTCTTCCGGTCAACTTTTTGATAGTAATTGGTCTCTACCAGGGAAACCAAGGAGGAGACCTTCTTTAAGTATGGACTCCAGCTGTCTTCTTCATGGGTTGGAAGGAGAAAAAAGAGAAAAATTAGGAGAAAAAAAATTAATGATTTTCTTTTCATTTTAAAAAAACAATACTACCAGAGGAGCAAAAAATTGTAAAGTAAACTAATCAGGTGAATTCACCCCTTTCATATTGACTTATATTGATGGAAAGGCTATATTTCCAAATGCTCTTATTTAGAAGAAAACAATGTTCGGAAACATCGGTTTTCCAGAACTTCTTATTATATTAACTATAGCTTTGCTCATCTTTGGACCCAAAAAGCTGCCTGAAGTAGGACGATCTATTGGCCGAGCCCTTAGAGAATTCAGAAGAACATCAGATGAAATAAAAGAAAAAATTGAAGAAGAAATCCAGACTGAAGATTTAAAAGAAATTAAAGAAGAAATAGAGAAGGATACCGAAAGTAATGAGGAAGGGAAAAAAATCTCCTGACGAGATGACCTTCCTTGAACATCTCGAAGATTTAAGAAAAAGGCTATTCTATTCCTTTATTGTTGTTATTGTAGCTGTTATTCCTGCCTGGATCTTAAGTAAAAACATCTATAGAATTCTGGCCCAACCAGTAACAAAATATTTACCAGAAGGTACTAAGCTAGCCTACACCCATCTTACTGCTCCTTTCTTGGTCTATATTAAAGTATCTTTTTTAGCTGCTATCTTTTTCACAGCACCATTCATCTTCCTCCAGTTTTGGTACTTTGTTGCTCCTGGCTTATATCAAAAGGAAAAAAAATATGTCTATCCTTTTGTCTTCTTTACCTCTTTCTTTTTTATCTTAGGGGCTCTCTTTGGCTATTTCGTGGCTTTTCCCTTTGCCTGCAATTTTTTCCTTAAATTGGGCAGCGATTTCCAGCCGGTTATCACCATAGACCAGTATTTCAGCCTGGCCCTCAGATTGCTTCTGGGTATTGCTTTAGTTTTTGAAATGCCCACTCTTATTTTCTTTTTATCCCGGATAGGCATAGTCACTTCCCGCTGGATGATAAAAAATTTTAAATATGCAGTCTTAGTCGTCTTCATCATTGCTGCTATAATCACCCCCAGCCCTGATATTATAAACCAAACCATCCTGGCTGTGCCGATGTTGGCCCTTTATGGTGTCAGTATCTTAATTGCTTTGATCTTCGGCAAAAAACATCCTAAGCCAAAAGATGATTCAGAGCAAAATTTAGCAGGATAAAATGGTCAAATTAAAAGCTAGGCTAATTGGGCTGACCGGAACCAATGGGGCAGGCAAAGGAGAAGTAGCCAATTTTCTCAAAAAAAAAGGCTATGCTTATTATTCTCTTTCTGATATAGTTCGCCAGGAGCTCAGCCAAGAAGGAAAAGAATTAAGCCGTAACAACCTGATTAAAACGGGCAATAAATTACGAGAAAAATTTGGGGCTGACATCCTAGCCAGGTTAATTGTTAAAAAAATTAAAGATAAAACAGTTATCGACAGCATCAGAAACCCCAAAGAAGTTGAATACTTGAGGCAGCAAAAAGATTTTATCTTGATTGCGGTCGATGCTCCAGTTACTCTCAGGTTTAAAAGAATAAAAAAAAGAGGAAGGAAAGAATCAGTTTCTACTCTTCAAGAATTCATCCAGAAAGAAGCTGAAGAAATGACTAGTAACCAAAAGGGCCAGCAGCTTCAGACCTGTATAAAAATGGCTGACATTAAAATAACAAATGAAGGCAGCCTTGAGGAACTTTACCAAAAATTGGAGAAATTATTATGAAAAAAAGAATATCCAAGGACGAATACTACTTAAATATCGCCAAAGAAGTGGCCCGTCGCAGCACTTGTTTCCGTCGATCAATAGGAGCCCTTATTGTTCGGGATGATCAAATTATTTCCACTGGATATGTTGGCGCTCCCCGTAAAACCAAAGACAGCCTGGAACATGGGTTTTGTTTAAGAGATAAGCTGAATATCCCTCACGGCCAACGTTATGAACTCTGCCGCAGTGTCCATGCTGAACAAAATGCTATCATCAATGCCGCTCGGGCCGGCGTAAGCCTCCTGGGAGGAGACATCTATATCTACGGCAGCCGCCCCGGAAAAGAAGAACCAATTGATGCTTACCCCTGTTTTATCTGTAAAAAAATGATAATTAACGCTGGTCTTAATCGGGTTATCTGTTCTACAGCTGAGGGTAAAATGAAAATATTCTTAGTCAGCGATTGGGTTAAGGACTGGCAGCAAGGAGATATAATCGATGATCAACATCAGTATGGATAGAGTTTCAATTTGGACCGCCCTTCTCTTTTTTCTGTTATTAATATCTACTCCTTCCCCAGCCCAAGAGAAAAAGACAGAGCCTCCTCCACCAAAAAAAGAGAATCTTCTGCAACTCCTGGGAATAATTCCTTGTCCAGAATCTGAGGATTATGTCCAGAACAAAACTCAATTCCAGCTTCATACCCTGCTCACTGAACAAAGACATCCTAAGACATGGAACTTAAGTCAACAAATCCAAAAGGATTATAAAACCGGCCTGGCTCTTCTTTTGGCTGTGGATGAAGACATTACAGCCAAGCTTCAGCATCTAAACCAGAACCACCAAGAATTGGACAGAGCTATGAAAGCAGTAGAGAAAGCTCTCCTTTCCCATCGAAAAATATATATCTATGGTTGTGGGGCTACGGGGCGTTTAGCCAAACAGATGGAGAGCACTTTCTGGCGTCCCTTTTGGCACAAGCTTAAAAATGAAAAGAAGATCTGGCTAAAAATAAAAAATAAAGTAGGCCAAGATGTCGAAGAGAGGCTTATTGGAGAAATGACGGGAGGTGATAGAGCTCTGATCAGTTCACTGGAAGGATTCGAAGACCTCCAGCTTATCGGCCGCCTTCAGCTCCAGGATAGACGAATATCCATGGGGGATGTAGTCATCTGTGTGACTGAGGGAGGAGAAACCTCATCAGTGATTGGGACTATTTTAGCCGCTTTAGAACAGTGGCAGAGGGGAAAAAATTACAACGCTGAAATAAGCCGTCAATTTCTCTTTTTTGTCTACAACAATCCTGATGAGAAGCTTCTTCCTTTTAACCGCAGCCGCAAAGTTCTCCAGGAATCCGGTATTTCCAAAATTAATTTAACCACTGGCCCCCAGGCGATAACTGGTTCCACCCGGATGCAGGCCACGACCATTGAGACCTTCGTTATTGGTCATATTATCCAAACAGCAGTAGAGAATGTCCTTCGTAACTTATTGAGTCCAAAGGAGATGAATAAAATAGGCTTTAAAAAAACAAGCCGACTCGAGGATAGACTCAAAAATTTTGCTCCAATCCTTTCTCATATAAAAGAATGCCTTCCTCAACTGGACAAACTGACTGAACTGGAGACAACTACTTACACCCAGAGTCACTTCTCAACCTATTTTGCCCAAAAAGGATTGATTACTGTCTTTATCGATAGCACTGAAAGAAGCCCTACTTTTCGCCTTTACCCTCTGGATACCATAAAAGAAAAAAAGAGGAAATGCTGGATTCAAGTGTGGACAGGAGCTGCATCTCTTGGCCAAGCCTGGCTCGCATTCTTAGGGAGGCCCTTTAGAGGGCTGTCGCCGTCTTTCTATCAAAAACCATTCGAAGAGCAAATAAAAGACCCCTTTCTTAAGAAAGCGGCTTTGACCAGCCTCCAACAAGCGGGAGATGAGCAACAGTGGCTCTATGATTTTTCTTTTTCTGAATTTAATTTAAAAAAAAGAGGCCCTCAGCCTGGAGACCTGGGAGTAGCCGTCCTTCTCACCCCTGAAGAAAAAGAATTAAGAAAAAAAGATTCTTATTTCCGAAGGTTTATGGACCTGTTCATAGCTCAAAAAACAAAATTGGCCTTAATCTGCCTCACTGACAAAAACCCCGAAGACATTTTTAAGACGATAAAGAAAACGCCCTATTTTAAGAAAAAAGAGAAAAACGTCCAGCTCATCATTCCTATTGAGACTGACAATGATCCCTTTGGCCTTAATCAACAGATTGCTCTAAAAATGCTTCTAAACGCTCACTCGACTGGGGTTATGGCCCGCTTGGGCAAAGTTATTGGCAACACCATGGCCAATGTCAGCCCCAGCAATCTTAAGTTAATTGGCCGAGCTACTTATCTCATTCAATCCCATGTTAATGACATTTTAAGCCGCCCTCAATGGGTAAAAGTTCATGGCCTTCGAAAACCGATCACCTACGGGGAAGCCAATGCTGTCCTATTTGAAGCCATTCATTTTCTCCAAGATAAAAAACAGGAGGTAGGACAAACTGCAGAAGTAGCTCTGTCTATAATCCGTATCCTGGAATCTTTACGGCTTAATCGGGGCATCTCCAACAGTGAAGCTTTGGCCATTGTTAACAAAGTGGGACTCAGCCGCTATTTGTCCCAGGTGGGAAGTCAACAATTAAATACTGATTGGTTTTTTTATTAAAACAATAAATTCTAAAGAAAAATTAATGCAGTCTCGACTCATTCATGCATCCCTTTCTGTAGCTACAATTATAATTCTAGTTTCTACACTTAACTCAAATGCCAAACTCACCTCCAAATCCTCAAGAGTAAAACTTGGCAACGAACGCTTTGTTGAAAATTACGCCTCTTCCCTTAAAGGCGTCCGCTTAGGCTTGGTCATCAACCAGACCTCCATTTTGCCTAATGGCCAAAGCTTAATCAACACTCTCCTGGAGAAAGGTTGCTCTCTAAAAGCTATTTTTTCGCCTGAGCACGGATTCGCCGGAAATGTTGAGGCAGGCAGCCAAGTTGAAAACAGCCGCTTCCAAAACATAAAAATCTTCAGCCTCTATGGTGGCCGCAATAAGCCAACTCCTGAGCAATGCAGCCAGGTTGATGCTTTTGTCTATGACATCCAGGATGTTGGCACTCGATTCTACACTTATATTACCACTCTCAAATATATCCTTCAGACAGCGGCTGAAACCGGAAAGGTGGTCTATGTCCTGGATAGGCCTGATCCGGCTGGGGGCCTAATTGTGGAAGGCCCGCTGCTTCGACCTCAATTCAAATCTTTTATCGGCTCTCTACCTCTGCCTCTTCGCTACGGACTAACAGCAGGCGAACTAGCTCTGATGATGAAAGGCGAAGGATGGGTGGATAAAAAGGTCAAACTCGAAGTTGTGACCATGAAAAATTGGAAACGAAAATTTTTATGGACCGAGACGGGGCTTAACTGGATTCCACCTTCGCCCAATATGCCTACCCCTGAAACAGCACTTGCCTATCCTGGAACTGGCCTTCTGGGAGGAGTTAATCTCAATCAAGGCCTTGGCACTTCTAATCCCTTTTTGATAATTGGGGCTCCCTGGCTTGAGCCTGGCTTAATTATTGAAAGTTTAGACAATGGACGTGAATTCGGTCTAAAATTAGAAAAAGTAAGCTACACACCTCGCTCTCTCCCTGGCAAAGTTCTCCATCCTCCTTATGAAAATAGATTCTGCCGAGGCCTTCGCCTCCATTTTAGCTCCAAAGAAAAGACTTTATCTGTTCGCTTTACCTTAGCTCTTATCAAAATTTTAAAAGAGCATTATCCCCAGAAAATAAAACCCAGGACAGATTCCCTCAACCTTCTTTTTGGCAGTGATTTATTAGTCCGCTATCTTCAAAGAAAAATCAGCTACAAATATTTACTCTCCCAGATAGTCCAAGATGAAGAAGCTTTTAAAAAACAGAGAAGACTGTATTTACTTTACAATTGATTATATCAGTGACTGCGGATAATTTCTTTAACTCTCATCAACTGGACCTGATAGGAGCGTTCCATCTCTTCTAATCGACTGGAAATATAACTGATGGTCTCTTTAATGTTAGGAATGAGAATATGCTCTAAAGCATTTACCCGTCGCCGGGTGATTTCAATCTCATGAGCAAGAAGTTCAACTCCTTTCCAGAGACGAGCCATCTCAGCTAAATCTTCAAGAATCTCAACCGCCCGATGAAGTCCTATATCCAGCTCTGCCTCTGTCTGGAGGAAGTCATAGTCTGATATTTTAAATTCTTTTATTTCAAATTTAGGGATGGCTAGGTTAAATATTTTTTCTTTTTTTGTCTCTAAGACCAGCTCACCTTCAGGGATAAACTGGTTCAACTCCTGCCGGGAATGCCTGGCTCTGACTAGAGCAAAGGAGAGAAAAATTTTGTCTGTTTTGCCTCTTATTTTTTCCTGGAGGTTGGTCAGACTTCTCATTATTTCCAAGAAACGCCGCATAATTTCTTCCAATTTATCTTTGAGAAGTTTATGTCCTCTTTCAGCCAGGAGTAGACGGCGGCGAAGTCGCATCAGTTCCATTCGGTTAGGATTGACTGAAAGCCTCATTTTCCTTCTGGATAGTATTTTTCCAGGTATTCAGGACGAATTCTCTTCAGTTCTGTCCGGGGTATGGTCCTCAGCAGTCGCCAGCCTAAATCCAGAGTTTTGGTTATAGGCCGGGCCTCAAATTCTCCCTGTCTGACGAATTTATCTTCAAAAAGATCAGCAAAACTTAAATAAAGTTTATCCAGCTCTGTCAGGGCCGCTTCCCCTAAGATTAAAGCCAGTTCTCTGGCCTCCTTGCCTCGGGCATAACAGGCAAAAAGTTGGTTGAGGACATCAGCATGATCTTCCCGAGTTTTCCCCTGGCCAATACCTTTGTCTTTGAGCCGTGATAAGCTAGGCAAAACATCAATAGGGGGATAGATCCCTTTGCGGTGAATTTCCCGGCTGAGCATAATCTGGCCTTCAGTTATATAGCCAGTCAGGTCAGCAATCGGATGAGTTTTATCATCCTCAGGCATGGTCAAAATGGGAATAAGGGTGATTGAACCCTTTTTATTCTTTATGCGCCCGGCCCTTTCATACATAGAGGCCAAGTCAGTATAAAGGTAGCCCGGATAGCCCCTTCTGCCTGGAATTTCCTTGCGGGCTGCTGATATTTCCCTTAAGGCTTCCGCATAAAAAGTCATATCAACCAAGATAACCAAAACATGCATATCTAAATCAAAAGCCAGATATTCAGCACAGGTTAAGGCTAAGCGAGGAGTGGCTATGCGCTCTATAGGCGGCTCATTGGCTAAATTTAGGAAAAGGACAGCCCTCTCTAGAGCGCCAGTGTGGCGAAAATCCTCAATAAAAAAGTTAGCTTCTTCAAAAGTAATGCCCATGGCTCCAAAGACAACTGCAAATTTCTCCTGTTTACCCAAAACAGTTGCCTGGCGGGCAATTTGGGCGGCAATTCGGGCATGGGGCAAACCGCTTCCTGAAAAGAGAGGGAGCTTCTGGCCGCGAACAAGAGGATTCATACCATCAATCGAAGAAATGCCAGTTTGAATGAATTCAGATGGATAATCACGGGCATCAGGATTAATAGGGCTGCCGTTGATATCGAGCATTTTCTCAGCAATAATCTGAGGGCCTTTGTCTTTTGGTCGGCCAGAACCGTCAAAAATCCGCCCGATAATTTCTTCAGATACCCCTAGCTGCTGCGAACGTCCTAAAAATCTCACCCGGGATTTATCCACATCCAAGCCGACTGTACCTTCAAAAACCTGAACCACAGCCCTTTCAGTAGAAACATCAAGAACAGTCCCCCGCCGCAATAAGCCATCAGCACTTTCTATTTCCACCAATTCTCCATATTTAACATCTTGAATCTTTTCGACAATAACCAACGGACCAACAATGTTGGAGACGGTCATGTATTCCTTGTACATTTTTTCCTCACCCTTTCTCTTGTAGAAGTTTTTTAAAGACTTTATCAACTTCAATATAAACTTCAAGAAGAGCAGCCTCTTCTTCTGGCAGGAATTTCATTTTCGATAATTTATCTCTGACTTCAAGACTGACGATATCTTCCAGACTATGGCCGCTTTCTAAGGCTTTGACTCCCAGATTATGAAAATGAAGAATAGTCCTAAGCATTAAATACTGTTTCCGCATAGAGGTGTAAGTATCCTGAGGATGAAAAGCATTCTGATGGAGAAAATCCTCTCGAATAGAACGAGCTGATTCCAGAATCAGCCTTTCTCTTGAAGATAGACTCTCAACTCCTACCAAGCGGGCAATCTCCTGCAGTTCTGATTCCTCTTCTAAAAGATGCATGGCCTGCTGCCGCAGTTCAACAAAATCTTCGGCCACCCTTTTCTTTAAATAGCTCTTTATATTTTCGGCATAGAGGGAATAGCTTAAAAGCCAGTTTATGGCCGGGAAATGACGCATATTAGCCAAGCGGTCATCAAGGGCCCAGAAGACTTTAACTACTTTAAGGGTGGCCTGGACGACCGGATCCGATAAATCTCCACCAGGAGGAGAAACCGCGCCGATAACACTTAAAGCCCCTTCTCTTTTATTGGAACCAAGACAAACAACGCGGCCTGCCCTCTCATAAAATTCGGCTAGACGGCTGGCCAAATAGGCAGGGTAGCCTTCTTCTCCGGGCATTTCTTCCATTCGTCCTGAAATTTCTCTTAAAGCTTCAGCCCATCGGCTGGATGAATCAGCCATCAGAGCCACTGAATAACCCATATCCCTGAAATATTCAGCGATGGTCATCCCGGTATAAATAGAAGCTTCACGAGCGGCCACGGGCATGTTGGAAGTATTAGCAATAATTATGGTTCTTTCCATAAGCGGACGACCGGTGTGGGGATCTTTCAACTCTGGGAAACTGAGGAGGAGGTCAGCCACTTCATTGCCTCTCTCGCCACAGGCCACAAAGACAATTATTTGAGCATCTGACCATTTGGCCAGCTGATGCTGGACAACTGTTTTGCCACTGCCAAAAGGACCAGGGACACAGGCTGTTCCTCCCTTAGCTATAGGAAAGAGAGTATCCAGGACCCGCTGACCAGTAGTAAGAGGCTCTTGCGGCATAAGCCGCTCATAAACTTCTCGGTTCTGGCGAATCGACCACGTCTGAAACATCTTGACTTTTTCCAAGCCGTTCTTAGTGTTGATTATAGCTACCGTATCTTCTACTTTAAATTTGCCTTCCTTTATTTCAACAACTTCTCCTCCGTAGCCAAGCGGAACCATGATTCTATGTTTCACTAAAGGCGTCTCTTCTATTTCTCCCAGAAAATCTCCAGCCGATACCTGCTGGCCCTTGGCTAGCAGCGGCTTAAATTGCCATTTTTTATTTCTATCTAAAGCCGGCAATTCAATTCCTCGAGTAACAAAGTCTCCCTTCTGGCTTCTTATGATATCCAGCGGTCTCTGAATTCCGTCATAAATGGAGCCAATAAGACCAGGGCCAAGTTCTACGCTTAAAGGACGGCCGGTTAAAAAAACTGGTTCTTCAGGGCCGATGCCCGTTGTGTCTTCATAGACCTGAATGAAGGCTAAATCTTCCCTTAATTCAATAATTTCCCCAATGAGGCCTAGCTTCCCTATTCTGACCATGTCGTACATCTTGGCCCCTAAGCAATCAGCAGCTACCACCAAAGGACCAGCAACTCTAATAATCTTACCTTGTTTCATCTTCTCCTCTTTTTATCAAAGAATCTGAACCGGTAGCTTTTATAGCCATCATGCTCATCATTTCCTCCAGGTAGGTTGTTATTCTCCGATAATCTGAAACACCAACTACTACTGGACAGAACTCTTTACTTAAATCCTCAAGCTCTTCCTTTAGAGGTTGAAAAAGATTTTCATCTAAAAGGCATAAACCATATTTTTCCTCTTTTATTCTTTTCATCAAGCGCTTAGCTTCCTCAATACTTTGGGGAGAAAAGGTCTTAATGCCCATAGCTTTTAAAGGAAAAATTAGATCAAAATTGCCGATGATAGCTACTTTATCAAACATATGTCTCGCTTATCCTCTTTTTTAAAATTTCTCCAGGAATCTGGATGAGTTTGCCTATGCCTACCAGTCTAACTAAGCTCAACTCTCTTCTCTTGGCCTGAATATAAGCAAATATTGGTTCCGGCCCAAAGACTACATACTTGGCTTGCCGAAGAAAGAGCATTAAAAAATCCTCGATTGACCTCTCTAATTCAATAAAAGTTTCCTTCTCTTGGAGAACACTGGTGCTCCGACTCCAAAGATCAAAATAAGCAGAAAAGCTTATTTTATCTCCAATTTCTGGATAAGAAAGTTCATAGCTTGAGGCCAGCAACTTTTTGTCCAAATAACCACCGCCTAATAATAAATTATCAATTTTCTGAACAGGCAGTCCTAAATATTTAGCTCTGCATAAAATCTTAAGATTAACTAAGTCAATTTTATGCTTTAAGTAATTGATTATAAATCTATAATCTAATTTATTTTTATTGGCCAAAGTTAAAGCCTCATCAGGTTGAACCTCTCTCTCTATAATATTCTTTAACTCCTCTTCTAAGAGAAGCTCATTCATTAACAGATTAAGATCTTCTTCTTCTTGGTGGAGGAAATTATCCAGTTCATCTGAAGTACGAAGATTAACCATTTCATCTTTAAATTCGCCGGCATCAAAAATAATTTTTATTGCTTGAGGAAAATCTTTTTCCTCAGTTGCTTGGGTAAAAACCTCTCTGGTTATCAATTTCCTTTCTAAGACTCTGATCCGGCCTACAGCGAAAGCATAATCAAGTCTTGATTGCCTTTTCATATTTTTAAAACCGCAGCTATGAATTTTTCGAGGTGGGGCCTTATTTCCTCTTTAAATCTCTCCAATTCTAGCTCCTCCTGCCGTTCTCCATGTCTGAGGATAATCTTTTTTCTCAACTTCACTTTATCCAAATGCTCTTGTTCAAAGGCTTTATTTAAAACCTCATCTATTAGTTCTTTTTTACGCTGAAGCAAGTTAATTTTTTTCTGGAGGCGAGCTTGACTAATGAGGCGGTTGGCTTCAAGAGTAGCTTCTTTCTCCACCTCATTGATTAGAGCCTTAGCCTTTTGGGAAGCTTCTTCTTTAGCTTTTTCTTTTATCTCAGCTGCTTTTTTTTCGCTTTCCTCTATAATCTTTTTAATCTCAACTTGGGCAGTATCGTTTATCTTTTCTAAAATTTTTTCCAAGCTCATCTTGAACGTCTCTTGTTAATTTACTAGAGTTTTATCCCGTTAAGAAGAAGGATAGTAATTAACAATCCTAAAACAGCATATGTTTCAACTAAAGCAGCCATGATAACCGGCTTCATCAAATCTTTAGGCTGCTTGGCCACCATATAAACCCCCGAAGCACAGACCTTGCCTTGATGGATGCCTGAGATCAGCCCAGCCAAGGCCACCGGTAGACAGGCAATGAGAATCTGCCAGCCTTTGTCGACAGGCGGCGAAGCAACATTACCTGTAGTTAAGCCCAACTTTAAAATAACTAAAAAGGCGCTTAAAAATCCATATATTCCCTGAGTGCCGGGGAGGGCAACCAGTAGAAGAAGGCTGCCAAACTTTTCTGGATCTTCACTCATAACTCCACTTGAGGCCTGTCCAGCAATGCCAACTCCTATAGCTGAACCAATTCCACCCATAATAACGGCCAGAGCTCCTCCCAAGACTGCTAAAGTTAAACCAACGGCCATTTCTTCACCTCCTGATTAACCTTAATTATTCATAAAATCTGCCGATCTTTGTTAAATAAACTCCACATATTTACTTTCTAACTCAAAAGGCTTAAACGGCCTGCCTCCTGATTTAAAGAATTTACTGAAAAATTCCACAAACTGAAGACGCATAGAATGGACAAAGCCGCCTAAAAAGCTTATACCTAAGTTAAATAAATGTCCGCCTACAAATATTAAAGCTGCTAACAGCCAGCCCAACCAAGGAATACTTAAGGCTGTCTTACAGAGGGTATTAACAACCATGGCAATAACACTGGTGGCTAAACCCAAAGCCAGTAGCCGGGAATAGGATAATATGTCGGCGAGGTAGCGGGATATATCATAAAGATTGTAGAGACCTCCGAAAAATCGGCTTAAAGGATTGCGGCTGGGAGAGGAAAAAAAGACTATTCCTGAGGCTCCAATTATGGTTAAAATCCCCCACAGTCCTCCTTTGGTCATAAGGTAAAGGACAAGGCAGGGAAGGAGGACTAACCAACCTCCTTGGACAAAAATAGACTGCAGATAAAGCTTATTTTTCAAGCCGTTAATCATATTCAATAAAGTTCCAAACCACACCTGAATAAATCCTAAGATGAGGGAAAGCATCAAAAAAGAAAGCGGATCTTTGAGGGGATCTAAGACCATAAGCTGGCGCAGGGGGAAACCAAACCAGCCACCAACTAAAGTACCCATGATTACCGTGGAAATCCCCAGCAAAAAAGTAAGTTTTAAAAATTGAAGTAAGCCTCCTCTTGGTTTAGCCAGTTTAATAAAAAGAAAGCTTAGAAGAACCATCACTAGCCCATAACCAGCCTCGCTGACACATAAACCAACAAAAATGAAAAAAAAGGGGGCTAACCAAAGGGTAGGATCCAGGGATCCTCGCTGGGGCAAACCATAAAGCTTGGTCACCAGCTCAAATGGAGTAGCTCCTGGCGGATTTTCCAGAATAACAGGAGGGTTTTCCCCAGGAAGAGGAGGCCGCCAGTAAATTTCAATAAAATCCTGGAAAGGCTTCAGGGCTGACTTTAGTTTCTCCTGATCAGAGCTTCGTATCCAGCCCTCTAAATAAGAAACCTGATCTGTCTCCCCCAGAAGAGCTAAATAAGATGTTTTCTCTTTTTCATTATGAAGAAGATCATAAATGGTCATTAATTTTTGGCTGTATTGAGTAAGGTTCTTTCCTTCTGTTTGCAAAGACTCAATCCTTTGCGTTCTGATTTTGATATCTATCTCAATTTTTTTTATTAAATCTATTACTCTATCCTCCCCACTAACCCGACTCAGCATTTCATCTGTAAAAGAGATGGGGGCAAAGCTCAACTCCTTTAGTTCCTGTTCCAAATGATCCTCTTCCTCTTTTAAATAAAGAAGGACTACATAGACTTCTCTTTTCCCCTTATTTATAACCTGATACCACAGAGGCTCTTCTTCTGCCCGATCTGTTAAAGCCTCAAGTTTAATCAAGGGTATGTATCCGAGCAAAATTCGGCTGGACTCGGTTGGCTTTAGTTGACTGACCGGAGTTTTAAGGGGTTTAAGAGGCCAAAGAAATTGTTTTTCTTTCTCTAAAAACTTTATTTCTGAGAGAATGTCCGCCTCTTCTTCTTCCAAAGCTTCAATTCTCTCCAGCAGTGATTTATAGTCAAATTTTAGGATTTCCTGGCGCTGGCTGAGCTTAAGCTGAGGCTTTTGAGAAAAAAGTTTTTTAATAAAATTCTCTTCCTGCCACTGAGAAAGATAATCTAAAGCATGAGCTAAGCGTTGGAGAAGGACTTCAAGGGAGGAAACATCAGGTAAAGAAGTCTGTAAAGCCAAATTTTCAAAATCAGCTCTTTCCAACTGGACTAAGCCCTCTTGCTGAAGGCAAGAAAGAATCTCCTCCTTAAGGTTAGCTGCAACTAAAATCTGGACTTTCCATACTTCAGCTATAGCCATAAACTAAAATTCTCCTTTGGCCAAGTAGTTTCTGATTTTTTCCCTAACTTTCTCTATCACTTCAGGAAGAAGGGGAACAAGGCGTTTGTTCATCTCCTCAATTTCTTCTTCTGCTCGCTTGGTTATCCGCTCTACTTCAGCCTTGGCTCGCTTAATTATGGTTTCTTTCTTCTCAGTTGCTTCTTTTCTGGCTCGTTTCACGTAATCTTCTCCAATCTCTTGGGCTTGACGGTAGGCTTCTTGAATAATTTTTGAAGCATTTCTTTGACGAGTATCTTCTATTAACTGGCGCATTTTGTGCTCTTCTTCCTTTATCTTTTGTAAAGCAAGCCAAGCATCGTCTTTTTCTTCTCTTTCATTCATTTCAAAATCGCTTTTCCTTAGTCTATCCAATTACCTCTAATTTTAAGTTTTAAAATTAACTTTAATTTTATCAATAATTTATATTCTATATTTCAATAGGGATTGAATATTATAGCCAATTATAGCCTGTTTTTAAAGGAAAAGGAGAAGGCCAAAGACATTTTCGTTTTTAATTTTGGGTAAAGAGTTAACAAATTAAGATATCAAATTTAGGGTAGACCCGAGTTCAACTAAACCCCTGACGAGCGATAGACCGGGGCCTTAATCACCTTTTCTAAAATAGAAAATGAGGATAAAGGTAGAAAGACCTAAAATCAAGCTTTTTCCTTCTAGCTTTCCTGGCTATATAATAAAGAGGAGATTTAAAATCAGGTAAAAAAGAGTCAAAAAGAACAAAAGCTCCTTCCTTAACTACATCTTGAACAAGGCTAACATCTACTCCTTTTTCCAAGTGAAAGATGAGGTTCGCTCCAAAAGACCTGGCTGACTTTATTATACTTAAGAGCAAAGATAATTCATCTTCTTGCTGCAGGCTTCTATTTGATAAGTGAATCCAGGTTCCACTGGCTGCCAATTTATCTAAATCCGACTCTAAAGGGCCATGGTGATAATAGACAAGCCAGCTTCCTGCCATATGGGAGACTCTGGCCACTTGGCTCAATTTAGATAAATTCAGCTTTGCTTTTTTATTAGAAAAATAAAGATAAACTCCAGAAGCAGCTAAATTTATAGCGTCTGCAAAGGATAAGCTCTGAGTTTCTTTGTTTGATTCTTCTTCTAAGCCGCTTTGAAGGAAATAAGCCACCACAGTTTTACTCTTCTGGGCGGTTTTACTTATAAATTGAAGCTCATTAATCTGGTTTCTGACTTCAACTGAAGTATAAAGGTCAGCTCCCGCCTGGATTAGCCCCTCAAGCTGGTAAAAATCAAAACGGCCGGAATCTATTAAGCGAAAGCGGAATCCTCTCTTGCGAGAGCGCTTTATAGCCTCAAACAGCCAAAGAAAATCATATTGATCATCTCTTACCGCAACGTCTTCTCCCTCTAAAACCAAAGATAAAAGCTGGTAAATGGGAAGGACCTCTGTCTCCTTTTTTTCTGAGGGCTTGGTTTCTTCCTGATTCTGGCTCATTTCAATCTCACTCAAGGTTTATCAAATTTCAAGATAATTTTTTTAGTTTGTTTATTACCATGGTTTTTACTTATTCGAGAATATAGAATGGCATAAATAGGCCTTTAAAGTAAAGTCTCTTGCAAAAAAAAAACTTATCTTTTATCATCAGCTTTGGAATTTCAACAATGAGTAAAAGCATTGTTCTTTTCTCAGGTGGCTTAGACTCAACTACCGTCCTTTATTGGGCTTTGAGCACTTTTGGGGAAGTTAAAGCTTTAACTTTTGATTACGGCCAGCGTCATCGTCTTGAAGTTAGCATGGCTCAAAAAATCGCCCAAAAGATTAAAATTCCCCATAAAATCCTCAAGCTTGATTTAGGCCAAATAGGCGGGTCCTCCCTCACTGATACTAATTATCCTCTGCCTGAGTTTAAAACTCTTGAGGACATTGGGACTGAGCCACCTTCAACCTATGTGCCTTTCCGCAATGGAATCATGCTGGCCATGGCTGCTGCCTGGGCAGAAACTCAAGGCATATGGAATATAATTTGTGGCTTCAATGTTATTGACTCTCCCCACTATCCTGATACAAGACAGGAATTTGTGGAAGCCATGGCCAAGGCCATCAATGCCGGGACTAAAGCTTCTCTCGCTCAAGCTAAGTTCCATCTCCTTTCTCCCTTTATCAATCTCCGCAAATCTGAAATCATAAAAAAAGGTTTATCCTTAGGAGCTGATTATTCCTATTCGTTATCCTGCTACAGGGGCCAAGAAATCCCCTGTGAGAAGTGTTCTTCCTGCCTGCTGCGACAGAAAGCTTGGCAGGAAGTGGGCCTGCGTGACCCTCTTCTTGTAAGACTAAAAAAGGAGGGAAAATTGTGAGCTGGATTCTAAAAGTAAAAGATAGATTTCAAGCTGCCCATTACCTAAAAAACTATAAAGGAAAATGCGAAAAAGTGCATGGCCACACTTTTCAGGTAGAGGTTCAGGTAGAGACGAGCAGTCTCAATCGGACAGGAATAAGCCTGGATTTTGAGAAAATAAAGAAAAAATTATCAAAAATCTTACCAGATCACACTCTGCTCAATGAAGTCTACGACTTTAATCCCTCGGCTGAGAATTTATCCCGTCATTTTTTTCACGAATTAAAAAAATATTTTGCAGTTAAGGCAGTTACTGTCTGGGAATCAGATGATGCTTCAGCCACCTACATTGAAGATAGTTGAGATATTTCCCTCCATCCAAGGTGAAGGCCTGCGGCAGGGTGAAGCCACTATTTTTATTCGCCTGGGAGGTTGTAATCTCCGCTGTGCTTTTTGTGATACAAAATACGCCTGGGAGGGTGGAAAAGATTATTCAGCTGAACAAATTTTAGAAAAAGTTAAGAAAATAGAAAAACGCTTTCCCTGTCAATGGCTCTGTCTTACAGGAGGAGAACCCCTGCTTCAGGATGTTGGAGGCCTTCTCCAAAAGCTAAAGAAAAAAAAATTCAAAATTCAAGTAGAAACAAATGCTACTATTTACCGTGATTTGCCGGTGGACTGGTACACTATTTCGCCCAAGCCAGAAAAATATTTTTATCAACCTGAATACAAAAATAGAGCTAAAGAAGTCAAATTAATCGTTAGCAGAGATCTTGAAGTGGGAATTATCCAGAAATTTCGTCATGATTTCCCTGAAAGGATTCCCATTATTCTCCAGCCTCAATCCAACCGGAAATGGAGTTTTAAACTGGCTTTAAAGCTTCTCCGGCAATCTCTTAAGATGGGCCTTAATAATATTAAAGTCTCTGTTCAACTTCACAAAATTTACGGACTTCGCTAAGAAATATATTTTCTCTTTTCGAACAATCGATAACCCGACCGCGTGAGATAAACTCCAACCAAAATAATCAGAGCGCCTACACCCTGGAGAAAACTTAATCTTTCACCTAGAAAAAAATAGGCTAAAATAACAGTAATAACTGGAGTGATATTACTGTAAATAGCTGTTTTGGTGTTACCTACTCTTTTGACCGAAGCATACCAGATAACATAGCTTATGACCAGAGCAAAAAGGCCGGAATAAAAGAGGGCAACCCACCCTTGTTTAGGAACGGCCGTAGTACTAGGACTAAAAATTTGACCAAGCGAAAAAGGAAGATAACCAACAGTCCCTATAGCCATAGTTACGGCTGTCAGCTTTAATGGAGACATTCTATTCAGCAGTGGCTTGGCCAAAACGGTGTAAACAGCCCAACAAATATTACCAGCCAGGATCATCATCTCGCCTCTTATGTTTCCCCATGAAATCTGAAATTCTCCGGGTTGTTTAGTAATGACCAGATAAAAACCAACAAAGGAAATAGCGATCCCCAGCCAGGAAGCCCAATGAATTCTCTCCAATTTCAAGTAAGAACTAAAGAGAGCTACAAAAACTGGTGTCGTGGCCATCAGGATAGAAGTGTTAGAGGCTGAGGTCCAGTTGAGACCGTGGATAAAAAACATCTGAAAGATAGTGTTGCCAATCAGACTCAGAAAAATAATCAGCCCCATATCACTTTTGGCCACAGCCAAACTCTCTCGGCTGAGAATAAGGATAAAGAGCAAAAGGAAAGAAGCCAAAGCAAGTCGGATCCCATTGAAAGCCAAAGGCTTAAACTGTCTAAGAGCTATCTTAATTATCGGAAAATTCACCGCCCAAAAAATAATCGTTAAGAGCATAAAAAGGTCTGTTTGGCCAAATTTTACTTCTTCTTCCATGGCAGCTTAAAGAGAAAGTATAGCAGAAAATAAAGAAATGAAAAAATTTTAATAATAAAGACTTTATATTAAATGAGGATGGTTTCGCCTATTTTACTCTATTTTCATTCTCTTGGGCCGAGGATAACTTGCTTCAATAATGGATTTTATCCCTCCCCGCGGGTTGAATTCTCCTCTAACAACAGCTGAAGCAGGGTGACAGGCCTTGACAATATCTTCCAAAATACGATTGACTACATTCTCATAAAAGATACCCAGATTCCTATAGGCTAAAATATACATTTTTAATGATTTAAGCTCAAGACAAAGATCCTGAGGAACGTAGCGAATAGTGATTGTTCCAAAATCAGGTAGACCAGTTTTAGGGCAGATAGAGGTGAATTCAGGAATCTCGATTTTTATTTCATAGTTTTGGAATTGGTTGGCAAAGGTTTCAATCTCGGGCAGCTTTTCTTTAAGACCAGAAGTGGCTTCTTTGAAGCCCATTCTCTGATTTTTATTCTCTCTATTGCTTTTCATATAAGCAAGTATATATTATGCCATAAAATAGGGCAATTTAGTCAAAAAAATTAATCTTCTTGACAAATAAAAGAAAAAGGTTTAAATTATTAATGAAAATGGTTTTCATTATCGTTAAGAGAGGTTTAAATGCCAGGTCCCTATAAATGGCGGCATA
>Ga0190349_1000111_pt1 | contig 29624 bp, 34 predicted proteins | sample 48721378_MG_FD_179798 | JGI IMG/M metagenome (GOLD analysis project Ga0190349, IMG submission 179798) | Hydrothermal vent microbial mat bacterial communities from Southern Trench, Guaymas Basin, Mexico - 4872-13-7-8_MG | ecosystem: Environmental > Aquatic > Marine > Hydrothermal vents >...
GGCCAGGAAATTGGAGACAGCTACTCTGCTGGAGACAGGTGTCAGTTTGTGCATCTGCGTCCTGGTGATGAATTTCTAGCTTATGTAGCTGATGGAGAGAACATCTCTTTTGGAGACTTTCTGGAATCCAAAGGGAATGGCTACTTTCAAAAACACACCGCTCCGGTGGAAAGCTCAGCGTACACTGGAACAGAGTACACAAACCGCATAGTGGCCCAAGCGCTTGAGGCCCTGAATGCTTCTAGCTCTGGACAAGGGGCTGCGCTTATTAAGGCGGTGGCTGTGTAGGAGAGGGTGTGACATTTTGACTACAAATACATAGCACAGAAGAAGAGGAGGTAAGAATGATATGAAGCACAAAGGTGAAGCGAACATTGATTTCGTTAACTTTGGTAAAGGCAAGGCATTTGGTAATGTTGCTCAGAAGCTGCTTCAGAACGAGTTGAATGTAAATGCTCTCAGGACAAATGATGTCTTGCTCTATGATGAATGGAAGGCTATTGATAAGGCTGTTCTCAAAGCCTACCAAGAGAGGCTTGTTGGTGTGGCTGACCTGGAAGCTCGTGGTCTGACCTATGACATTCCTAATGGTTTAGGGAAGACCGTACTTGGCTACCAGGATGCTAGCGACATTGAGGATGCCGAGATGAATATGGATGGTGTGGTTAAAGGACGCAGGGATAGACCTGAGTTTGACATCAGCTATCTGCCCTTGCCAATTATCCACAAAGACTTCTCTTTCTCTATAAGGGAAATTGAAGCCTCACGCAGCGGCAATATGCCGTTGGATACTACAATGGCAGAGCTGGCTGCCCGTAAAGTTGCTGAGAAGGTAGAGGAAATTCTCTTTACCGGAGCAAGTACATACACCTTTGGTGGTGGTACCATTTACGGGTATACAGATGAGCCAAATCGGAATACTGGCTCGCTGACCGGAAATTGGGATGAAAGTGCCCAAGATGGCAGCGACATCCTTGGGGATGTTATCGCAATGAAGCAGGCTGCTATTAGTGATAGAGCCTATGGGCCGTATGTACTTTATGTACCTACGAACTATGAGGCTACGTTGGATGATGACTTTAAAGCCAACTCCGACGTCACTATCAGAGAGCGTATTCTGCGGATTTCTAACATCCAGGATGTCAAGGTGGCTGACAAGCTTACCGACGATAATGTTTTGCTGGTTCAAATGACCAGTGATGTTATTCGCTTGGTGAATGGCTTGCCTATCACCACAGTCCAGTGGGATAGTGAGGGAGGAATGAAGATCAACTTCAAGGTGATGGTCATTCAGGTACCACAGACTAGACATGACCAAAGTGGTCGTTGTGGTATTGTCCACTACAGCTAATCTCTCTCTAGGGAGAGACACAGGCACTAACAGTTCTTAAGCTCTTAACCAAAGAGAAAGGAGGCCAGAGAAACATGACTATGGCTGGAGAAGAGAAGATTCTTTACAGGATGATTAGTGGGAAGTTTAACATGCGTGATCCAGAGACAGGAAAGCGAAAGACTCTGCGGGCTGGGGACACTTTCTATGCCCAGCCCAGCAGAGTCAAGGCTTTCTTGGACATAATGGAGCCTGTTAATCCCGAGGAAGCTCAAGCTATTGAGGAACCGGAGACGGCGTTTGAGCCAAAGATCAGTCTCAAGATGATTCACCGAGGCGCTGGACGGTATGTTGTGATTAACAAAGAAACCGGAGAGCAGATCAATGAAGGCTACTTGAACAAGGTGGAAGCTGAGGCTCTTGTGAGAGGAGAGGTTGATCTGCCAGAGGCTACTGCCACAGAAGAGGAAGAGGAACAAGAGGATGAAGATGACGACACAGCCCCCACTACCTCAACTGTGGAAAGGAGCGGTGGTGTTCCTTCTAGGCGGAGGGCCAGGGTTAAACCAAGTAGACCTGAGCCTGATACGGAATAGGCGCATCATAGGCATAAACAACGCCTATGGAGACCCTGTGCTTGGTACTGGCTCAGAAGGCAAAGCTTGCTGGTATGAGCCTAGAAGCTGGGTTGATGCGTGCTGGTTTGGAGATAGTAAGTGGTTTGAGCAGCACATCCACTTGGGACTACGAGAGTACCCTGGTATTATTGCCCATTGTGTCCCAAAGTTCTTGAATAAAACCGCGATGGTAGGATACAAGAGAGGCAAGCCAGCAGGCATTGAAGCTAGGCCTGCCTATGTAGCGTGGAATGGTTGTAGCGGCTCAAGCGCAATCAATTTTGCCTATCATCTGGGAGCCAGGAGGGTAGTGCTCTTGGGGTTTGATATGAGAAGAGTGGACGGGAAGACCAATTGGCACAATGACCATCCCTCTCCTGACAAAAACCCTTATGCCAGATTTCTCCAGCACTACCCTCGTATAGCCAAGGATGCAGAGGGGCTGGGTTTGGAGATAGTCAACTGTACACCCGGAAGCGCTATTGACCAGTTTCCTATAATGACCTTGGAAGAATACTTAACCAAAGAAGAGAAAATTGGAGGAGACAATGGAGTTTAGCAAACAGGAACAGGTGCAACTATTGAAAGATGTCTCTTGTGTGCTTAAGAGAGTTGAGCTGGTGCTTAACTCTCTAGTAGAAGGACAAGAGCAGAGTGAGAATATAAGCACTGACAGAGGGTTTTTGCGTTTTGATACTAACACAGTTTCAAAAATAGAGTTTGTACCAGAACAGCCAGAACCGGAGGATAAGTATTGGAGCAGTTTGCTGTGAGGCACTCTGTGAGAGTCAAGGTTCTTTGTGTTAAAGTAGGTGAGAAATACAACGCTGACTATGTTTATCGTTTGAGAAATATGGTCAGGCGACACTTGCTTTGTGAACACGAGTTTATTTGTCTCACCGATAAGCAGATAGCAGGAATCTCTTGTGTGCCTTGTGATAAACCAAAGTGGTGGGGCAAAGTGGATGTTTTCTCTTATGAGGGGCCTTGCATTTATTTTGATCTCGACACCATCATCGTCAACGACATTACTCCTATAGCAGAAGAAGTCCAAGAGTCAAACGGACAGGTACTGTATATGCTTAAACCTTTTAGACGTGCTGGATGGGCTAGTGGAGTTATGGCATGGATGGGTTCTTTGAAAGCTATCCAATCCAAATTTCGTGAAAAGCATATAGACTTGTTCTCTTGGGATCAAAAATACATTGCCCATATGGCAAAGAGGTTAAGGATTCCCATGAAGCCAATCCAGAGCCTTATTAACGTTTATAGCTATAAACGCCATTGCAGAGGAGAAGGTCTCCCGGACGACGCTACAATAGTTTGCTTTCATGGAAGCCCACTACCCCATGAAGTTGATGATGAGTGGGTAAAGGAGTATTGGCGATGAAAAAATTACATTCTTACACTGCAGCAGATCAATTTCCTTTGAAGCTGGCTCAAGACTACCGCACCATTGAAAGCATTGTGGAGAAACAGTTCATACCACCTGTTCATGTGCAACTGTGTCCCACTAATAAGTGCACCAGGCAATGCCGCTTTTGCTCTTGCTCTGATAGAGATAAGAGTTTGGAGCTGCCCTTTAAGGCAATCTTGAGAATTATGCAGGAGTTTAAAAAGCTAGGTTGCCGGTCGGTGACTATTACTGGAGGAGGAGAACCACTTTTGCACCCTAGCATTGCTGATATTATCTATAGTCTATCGGAGATGGGCATAAGCATAGGACTGGTGACCAACGGGGATGTAATAGATCGTTTGAGAGCACTGGATTGGGCAAATGTACTGTGGTGTAGAATTTCGTGTTCTGATGAGGTAGAGTTTAGCAATAGCTGGTGGAGCAAGGTGGAGAGAGCCATTAAGCAGGCTCCTGGTGTAGATTGGGCTTTTTCTTATGTTGTTAAAAGAGATCATAAGCCAGAGAATCTCAAGAAGTACATCCAGAAGGCAAAAGAATATAATTTTACTCACGTTAGGGTGGTGAGTAATTTACTTGATATAGAGAACGTGCCTATAGTAGAAGAGCCTAAAGACCCGATTGTTCTATTTCAGAATAGAAAGACTCCCAGGCCAGGAACAAAGCGTTGCTGGATTTCTCTTTTAAAGCCTGTTGTAGCGGCTGATGGTTTTCTCTATCCTTGCTGTGGAATACAATATGCTGGGCTTAGTTCTGTTAGAGATTATAGCCTGGAAGCAAGGATGAACCTTCATATAAAGCACTGGATCAATCAGGAGCCTTTTGATGGTAGTAAATGTAAATACTGTTATTATACTGATTACAATAACTTCTTGGACGGGTTGAGAAAAGAATTGGATCACAGGGATCATGTATGATTTATTTCTATTGGGGAGGACAAAAGCTGAGCTTTCTTAGATACATGAGTTTGTACTCTGCTTGTAAATACATCAAACAAGTATCTCTTGTACTACGCAGAGAAGTTCTAAGAGAGCAACCTTTGGCGAGCGGATGGGAGGTCAGACAAGACTTCAATGCTTACAAGGGGCCTGATTATCTTCCTGATGTTTTCAGGTTGAAGGATCAGGGTTTGATACAGATTGTCTATCTGGAAGACTTTTGCAAAGAAGTAGCAGAGTTGAGATATAACGACATCTACACAAGCGATTTGCTTTCTTGGTATATATTGGCTTTTCATGGAGGCACAGTGAGCGACACAGACATACTGTATTTTCGGCCTTTGCCAGAGACAGAGGCTAATGTAGAGTTGATTCGCTTCAGGCAGTACCCATTGCCTGGTTACGTTACTGTTTCGTTTATGCGAGCAAAAGAGGGAGGAGATGAGTTTTTTCTTGATATGTATAAAGAGGCACTTGCTGCCACTACTGGAACCTATGAATGCTTAGGAGCCCCTTTGTTTTCTCCGGATAAGGTGTGGTTGTTACTTAGGTTGAAGAAGGTGAAGTGGTTAGACCCTAAGATTGTTTTTCCTTTTGCCGATACACAAGCACAAAAGAGATACAGAAGACTTTTGTTTCACAGAAGAGTTAAGTTGCCAGAGGAAACAATTGGTGTTCATTGGTATGCAGGCAACAATCAAGATTTCAACAATAGAATTACCAGATCAAACTATTGGGATAAGAGAAACCGATGCACCATAACGAGTCTGATAAGAAGCGTACTGAAAGACGCATCTCAGTAGGCAATATGATCTCACTGGACTATGAGATGTTTCGCTACAGCACTACATCTTTGTTTGAGAATGCAGGTGTCCCTACTGAGAATATTGATTATGTAGTTGTGACATGGAAAGCACCAGATAGTCTATTGGAGTACCTTGATCGTTTAAAGAGCTTCTGCCATCTACATCACTTAACTTATACAGAGGACAGCAACATAGGATACATACCGAATATAAGAGCAATGATTAATGAAGCTTTCGATTGTTGTTTTGAATTGAATGAGTATGCTTGCCTTGTCAATTCTGATGTTTACTTTGGTAGAAACTGGTTAGCTAATTTGCTTAAGTACATTGATGAGAATGTTATTGTTAGTTCCCTGCTCTTAAGTCCGATAAGAAGTAACTGCGTTATAACAGCCGATTTGGGAGCTGTAAGAGAAGGAGAGTTTGATGAGGAGCAATTTCTGCTTCTTTATAGGCGACTCTATGCTAATCGTTTGGAGACAGAAGAAGAGCGAGGAAGCTGGCGCAGTGCCCTTGGTTTTCCTTACGTGTTTAATAAGAAGTGGTGGGAGTTGTATGGGCCTTGGGAGTTGGAATTAGCGGAAGATAGGCCTAGAGCACCAGATGTGAGATTCTTTCAGCGTTGCCACGAGGTCGGAGCTAGGTTTGTGATGAGCAGGTCTTCCATTGTGTATCACCAAGAGGCAGGAGAGCGAAGACACTTTAAACGGACAAAAGAATTTGGTCATATGCGAAAGGAATAGGTATGAGAGAGGCTTACGATTTTATTTGTTCCATAGGAGAGTTAATAGACAAGCTCTCGATAGAGAACATAAAGTGCTACGATAGTAACATGGCAATATTGGCAGAGAGAAGGAAGCCAAGCCCAAACCACAAAAAGATTTCTCTCTTAGAGTTTAAGGCACGGAAGGCTGGAGAGCAACGAGTGCGCTTGAGAGATGAGATCAATAGACGCTTGGCAGAAGCCATAGAGAGAGGCAGCTTAGGGACAACTGTTGAGGTAAGAACTTACAATTTGCCAGAGGAGTGAAGCGCAGATGCCTACGTCCGAGCAACCGAGGGAAGGCGAAAAGATTATGCTCCAGAGCATTTTGGCTAATCCCAAGAGAGCCATTCTGGATGTTGGTGCTGGAGCAGGAAAGTGGGGAAGACTGCTCTGTGGGAATGTTGCCAAAATAGATGGGGTAGAAATTTGGAAGCCATGCATTAACAAGTATAAGCTTGGAGAGGTCTACGATACGGTTTATGGGAAGGACATAAGAGAATTTGATCGCTTTGGCAATTATCACATTATAATCCTTGGAGATGTGTTGGAGCACTTGCCTTATGAAGACGCTACTGTGCTTGTCTTTAAGCTGAAAGAACTATTAGGGCAGAAAGGCAGCAAGTTGGAAGCTGTCTTTCTAACAATTCCTATTACGCCTTGTGAACAAGATGGAAGTGCCTATGGAAACCCTTATGAGACCCATAGATATCAATGGACTCACAAGGAGCTGGTCGCTTTGGGATTCAGGCGCCTTCACCAAGGGTGGAATAAGCGCAAGCTAGTCAAGATAGGAACATACATTATGGAGAGAGGTAAGAAGAGATGAGTAGGTGGACTTGTGAGAAGATTCCTAAGAGGCTGTTTTTGTATTGGGGCCGCAATAGGCCGCTGTCCCTTATGCGGTATTTGACTGTGAAGAGCTTTGTTAGTCTGAATCCTGACTGGGAGGTTCACATATACTACTCCCGGGACAAGGGGAGAGGAGAAACTTGGAGCACCAAAGAGCAAATGGGTTGTCAGGTGCCTAGGAACTACCCAAACTATTTCAGCAAGCTCCAGACGCTGGAGAGAGTTGAGCTGGTAGAAGTGAGCTTTTACTCTCTTGGCATAAGGAAGAGAGTAGCAGAGGTGCACAAGTCTGATTTGCTGCGCTGGTACTTGTTTTCTACCTTTGCTGGTGTGTGGAGTGATTTTGATATTGTGTACATAAAACCTATGAGTGAGCTGATGCCGCTGCTTGCCGCAGAGGCAGACCTTTTCTTTTGTACCTACAAAAAAGACAGAAGGCTTGTTTACCCAATAGGATTTCTTGGAGCTGGAGAGGGCACAGGACAAAGCTTCTATGAAGAGGTTTTCGAGCGAGGCAAGAAGCTCTTGAAGTATGATCCAAAGTCTATCAGAGGGTATCAGACCTTTGGGCGGTTTCTGTTGGAGCAAATGCTATCGGAAAAGTTGTCCTCGGCGTCTGATGACCCAGTAGTGTCTCTCTTGCCTTCTGAGGTTGTGTACCCTGTGAGAAATGCTCATCGGTACTACAGGCAGCAGCCTTTGTCTTTGCCACCAGAGACAATTGGTCTTCATTGGTACGCAGGCCATAAAGCCAGCAGCCAAATGGAGTATACAGTGACTGAGAGAAACATACAAGATAAAGCCAAAACGTCTGTCTTGCTGAGGAGGATGCTTGAGATTGTTGGGGATTAAATACAGCATACTGATGCCATATTGGAACCGAGCCCCACAGCTGGCCAATACCTTGGCCTCATTTCGGCACTTCTACAGTAGTAGAAAGGATTGGGAAGTGGTCATTGTAGAGGATGCTAAGAATGTTAAAGATGCTAAGTTCCATGCAGCTTTCAACAAGGTCATAGCAAGCTATGTGTCCTATATGTTGATCACTGTGCCGGAGGCTGAGAAAGACACATACAATCCTGCTCCTCTCTTTAACCAGGCAGCAGACGCTGCTAGGGGAGATTACTTTATCTTGACTAGTCCGGAGTGTATCCACACTACTGACATATTGGCAGGGTTGGATCAAGAGTTCAGCAGAAGCTCCTCTCTGTATGTTGTTTGCGCTTGTAAACATATCCGGCCTAGAAGAATCTTTTATGCCCCTGAGAGTTTTGAGTATAAGCTCTTGCGCTGGTATCAGCATAGCAAAAGGCGCAATGTAGGATACCACTTTTGTTCTGCCATTAGCAGGGACAATTACCAGGATATTGGGGGGTTTGATGAGGAATATGCTCATGGTGTAGCGTATGATGATGATGATTTCAGGGAGAAGGTAATGGATGCTGGCATACCTTTTGTGTACAGGGATGATTTGGTGGTGCTCCACCAAGAGCATCCAAAGCTCAGTCTTATCATAGAGCGGAGCAAGTACAAAATGCTGCTCAAGCGGAATGAACGTTATTTCTTAAACAAATGGAGGAAGAGTGTTGAAGGCTCAAAGGTGGCATAAAGAAGATGATGAGGCAAGCCTTATGCCAAAGATTGAGAAGCTGCCTAACAAGAAGAAGCAGGCTTTGCTGCCAAAGGTTGGCGCACCAGTCATTCTTGGCAGAGCGGTTTATCGGGTGTCTTATGTGAACGAGGGCAGGCTGCGCTTCACTGCAACACTCACCGGCATAAAGAAAAAAGAAGAAGAAGAGGAGGAGGAGGAGAAAAAAGAATGATCTTTTGGGTGTTTGGGCAGAGGCGATCGGGCAAGACAACACAAGCTAAAAAGCTCCTGGGCAAGAATACTGTGTTTTTGGACTCGGATTGGATGAAGCAGTTTTTGCCTGGATTGGAGCGAACAGACGAGCGCGATTATGAGAAGGGGGACTATGAGCAGCTTGCCCTACTGGCAAGAAAGATAGAGGCAAAGGGATACTTGGTAGTTGTTGCTGCCACTACGCCTTATGAGTCCCTGCGGGCAATGGTAAAGAAGATCACTAGCTGTACATTCCTCTACATTACCCATAATGATTTTGAGGGAGATTCAAGGTATCCCTTTCATCCGGGATGGTGTGAAGCGAACTTTATCATACGACGTAAAGAGGATACAGAGAGGGAGGAGATGCTGACGTGAAGCACATCATTGTTACAGGTTTGAAGAAAGCAGGTAAGTCTCTAGTCGTCCGCATGCTGAAGAATGGTGGATATGATGGGCTAGTAGAGGAGCTCCCCTTGAGAAAGGCTGTAAGAGAGGCAATCAAGCGTCCTCCGCAGCAAGTGGCAGTAATTGTGGCGGAGAGATACTTGGAAGACATATTGAAGGAGACGTTTGGCGCCTTACCGCACTACGGATTAAGGAAGGTGAGAAGGGGTCGGTTGCTGGATGCTGTAGATGAGACAAAGGCTACCCTGCGAGAGGCAGGCGTGAAGGTTGCCACAATTGATTACTCTTTGACTCTGCTGGACAGGGAGTCCACAGCTGTGTACTTGAAAAGGTGGCTTGGGGAAGAGAGTTTGGACTTGGGAGAAATGGTAAAAGTTGTAGAACCAGAGAGGTGGCAAAGCCGTGGTATGCTTGATTATCGGTAAACCTGGTACAGGTAAGACAAAGATGGCGGCTGAGATACAATCCAAGTTGAATCAGCCATCAGTTATCTTGGACAGCCACTATTTGAGGCAGGAGACAGGGAACTATAACTTTACACAGGAAGGCATCCATAGACACTTGATGACTTTAGCCACTTACGCCAGAGCAATACACAAAGCGGGGGTGGTGCCAATAATCGTTTGTGTTGCACCTACAGATTTTATAAGACGATATTTCGAGTCCTTGTTTGGAGAAGACTTAATTCTTGTCCATAGGAGGGGCGGTTATCTGTGGACTGTGAGTAAATATGAAGAATTTGAAGAAGAAGGAGGAGGAGCCTAACCATGGATCCAATTCTTGTGACAGGAGCAGCTAGGTCTGGGACTTCTCTTGTTGCTGGTACGCTTCATATCTGCGGAGCTTGGGGCGGTGAGATGAGAGGCCCAAACAGGTTTAACCAGAAGGGAATGTTTGAGAACAAAGAGATTGTACGAAATTTAGTGAAGCCTTTCTTGAAAGAGATGGGCTTTGACCCCATGGGTCAAAATCCTCTGCCTGATATTGTGGTGTTCCATAAGGCTAAGGAAGAACCCTTGCTTGTGCACAAGGAAAAGCCCTACACTTTGGGGCAGTTGGCCGAGGTGTGGCGCAAGGAGATTTTCTCCGCAGTGGCTAAGCAAGGCTACCAGGAGGGACCTTGGTTCTACAAGGGAGCAAAGATATGCCTCTTTTGGCCCCTATGGGCAGAGGCTTTCCCAGAGGCACAGTGGATTATTGTGCGCAGGCACCCCGAGGACATTGTACGCTCTTGTTTTAAAACAGCCTTCATGAGAGGCTACAGAAGCCGATCGGGATGGCTGCGATGGGTAGCAGAGCACGAGAAACGTTTTGAGGAGATGGCTGATGCCAAGCTTAAAATCTATGAAGTGTGGCCCCAAAGGGCCATCAACGGAGACTTGATAGAGCTACAGATGGTGGTAAATGACTTGGGCTTAGAGTGGAAGGCAGATGAAGTCGCCAAGTTCATTACGCCATCTTTATGGCTAAGGAGCAGGAGCAATGAAGCTGTTAAGAGGTAGAGGTATATTTGGGCAAAGAGAGCAATCTTTTATGATGGGGTGAATTGAAATGTCGACAAGAGTAACTGCTGCGGAAGTGTCCGCAATAATAGACACTGATGTTTCGGATTTAACTCCGTTTATCACAGTCGCCAATCTGCTTGTTAATAAGCTTTTGAGCGAGGACAGCTCCCTATCCACAGATCAGTTGAAGGAGATAGAGCGCTGGCTGGCGGCGCATTTTGTTGCCATACGAGATCCTGTTGTCCGGGCAGAGACCACAGAAGGCACCAAAGTGGAATACTGGTTGGGCACTGTTGATGGAGCAAGCAATCTGATGATGACGCCTTATGGACAGATGGCTTGTGCTCTTGACACAACAGGCCGATTGCGCAGTGCTGGTAAGAAGCGTGCGGAGTTTAATGCTATAGACTTGGATTTGTAGGGTGTAGTGTAGAGAGAGGGAGAGAAGCGGATGACGCACTATTTGAAAAGACTACTGAAGCAGACAGCAACATACTGGGCTGGGCCTTCTCCTGATGGGTGGGGAGGGTATGAGTTCAGCGACCCAGTGACTGTGAACTGCCGCTGGATTGACAGGATAGAGGTATTCACAGATGAGAGTGGTAGAGAACGACGCAGCAAGGCCGTTGTGCTTGTGGAGAGTGATGTTGTAGTGGGAGGATACATAGCTCTTGGAGATTACAGCGATAGCCAATATGGTGATCCGACTTCTGTAAGCGGAGCCTATCAGATCAAGGCTTTTGCAAAGGTGCCCAATTATAAAGGCACAAAATTCTTGCGCAAGGTGTGGGTATGAGAAGGCCAAAGGCAAGAAGGCCAGGGGTTTATGGTGGTAAGGAAGTTCTTACCAACTTGACCAGAGAGATTAGAGGCATAAAGAACAGAACCAAAGCAGGAGTGCATGCTGCGGGCCTCTTAGTGAAGAGCAGAGCTTTACCCAAGACTCCTGTCAAGACAGGCAACTTGCGCAACTCTGCTTACGTCATCTCTGAGGATACCAAGAGGGGGCCAGTTGCCGAGGTTGGCTACACTGCCTCTTACGCAGTGTTTGTCCATGAGATTGACAAGAACTATCGTGCTCCTGGCACGTCGTGGAAATACTTAGAGAGAGCCATACAAGAGTCAAGGGGAGACATCTTGCGCTTGATCCGGGACTATGCTGGTGAAGGTCTCAGCAAAACAAGAATAAGAAGGGTGCGTAGAGTATGAATCCTGCTAGTGAAGACATCAAAGACATACTCATTGATAGCTCTGTTGGGGTGGCAGACGGGTTTGCTGTGTCTTCTGGTTGGTCTGTTTATATAAGCACAATTCCCGACGACGCTAACACCCCAGATACTTGTATTGGAATTTTTGACACAGGAGGAGCCGATCCAGACAATTACTTGGGTGGCTATATAGATAGGCCATCTGTCCAGGTACGCATAAGAGGAGCAAAGTTTGGTTATCAAGCTGCCTGGGACAAAGCAAAAGAGGTTGTTGATGCCCTTCATCGCAGAGCGGGCGAGACTTGGAATGGTACAAGGTACGTTCAAATCCTGCTCCGAGGAGGGATACTGTTTGTAGGTTATGATGATCTGAATCGGCCTATTATTTCTTTGAACTTTGACATTATGCGCTCTACATAGCACATAGAGAGAGCGCAAGCATAAGCTAAAGAGAGAAAAAAGGAGGTAACATCAAATGACTGATGCGTTTACTGGTGTAGGAACTGAATTTCAAAGGGGAGACGGGGCTAGCAGCGAGACCTTTTCCGCAATAGCGGAAGTGGCCTCTATAACAGGCCCCAATCTCACAAGGGACGTTGTGGATGCTACGAACCTTAGTTCCACAGGAGGATACCGAGAGTTCATCTCAGGCTTTAGGGACGGGGGAGAGGTTAGCATAGAGCTAAACTTCACCCTTGACGGTTATGACGACCTGAAGACAGACCTTGAGAGCGATAGCAGCCACAACTATAAGATTGTTCTCCCGGATACCGGAGAGACAACGTTTGAGTTCACTGCCTTTATTACAGCTCTTGGGGTGGCGGTGCCTGCTGGTGACAAGGTGACAGCAACAGCCACTTTCAAGATCACAGGACAGGTGACTTTGTCTAGCTAATTTTTAACAAACACTCTTAACCATAGAGAGAAGGAGGAAACGCCATGGTAACAGCAGAAGAACAAGTAAGTAATGAGCAGGAGCAAGAAAAGTGCCTTTTAACCAAAGAGGACATTATCAGCATTGATGATGTTGAGATTCGCAAAGTGTTCGTGGAAAAGTGGGGCCGATATGTATATCTCCGCAACATGAGTGCAAAGGTCAGAGATAATTATGAGTGGGAGATATACCAAGCAAGGCAGCGAGGCATTTTGGATAGAATAAGCATTAGAACTTTGCTTGTTTCTAAGTGTCTGTGCGATGCTGAGGGGAATTTGCTCTTTAAAGACAAGAATGATGTAGCGGCGTTGGCTAAGAAGAATGCTGCCGCTTTGGAAGTGCTGTTTAAAGAAGCACAAGACTTGAACGGCATAGAGAGGGAAGAACTGGATGAGATGACAGAAAATTTGCTCGAAGGCCAGAGCGCAGACTAGCCTTTCGTCTCGCTCTGGCCCTTGGGTATCCTCATCCTGATGCCCTATTGGCACAGATAAGCTCTAGGCAGTTCACAGAATGGATGGCTTACTACAGAGTAGAACCTTTTGGTGTAGATCAAGTGTGTAGGCTTCTAGCTCATATTGCTGCCATTTTGGTCAACACCCATAAGCGCAAGGGAACTAAAAGCATTAGGCCAGAGGACTTTTATCAAACTATGAACATAGGACCTAGACAAAGCGTTGAGGATATGAAGATGGTCTTAATGGCTTTGGCAACAGAAACAAAGAGAAAGAAGCAGAAGGAGGAAGCATAGAGAGTGTTTGGTGGCGGCGGTGGGAACTTAGGCTCCATTTATGCGACAATAGGAGCTGATTATTCTCAGCTTGATATGGCAGAGAGGCGAGTCAGAAGCTTCACCACAAATGTGACTAGAAGCTTTGGCTCTGCTGTAAGAGCTGCTACAGGTTTGCAAGGAGCCATAATTGGTTTTGCTGCTTCTATGTCTTTCCGCCAGATTATTAACTACGCAAAGAACTACGAAAGTGCTATAGTTGATATGGGGAAAGTCACAGAGCAGACTACAAAGACCATACGGAAGCAAGTGGAGTCAATTGGCCCCTCTCTGGGTGATGTGACAGAGTTGACGAAGGGCTACTACCAAGTGATCAGTGCTGGTGTTACTAAGCCTAAGAAAGCGTTGGATTTGCTGGTAGTGGCCTCTAAAGCTGCTCGTGCTGCTCATGTCCAGCAAAGTGACACTGTGAGGGCGCTGACCAAGTTGATGGCTGGTTATGCTGGGGAAGTTAAAAACGCAACAGAGGCAGCAGACCTTCTGTTCAGAATTGAGCGCATTGGCCAGACAACTTTCCAAGAGCTGGTGCCTATTATTGGTAGTCTTGCTAATTTGTCTCGTGCTGCTGGCTTGAACACAAGAGAAATGGGTGGTGCGTTGGCTTTGCTCACCCAAACGGCTGGTTCTACTGCCGAGGCAACAACTCAATTAGAAGCCCTCATAACATCTCTCATAAAGCCCACAGACAAGATGGTTGCCTTGATGAAAGACTACGGTGGAGTTCAACAAGCAATACAGAAGATAGGGTTTGTTGAGACGCTGCGCAAGATAGATGAAGCTACCCAAGGTAGCACAGAGGCTCTGGCCGAATTGCTGGGAGGCAGAAAGGAAGCCCTAATAGCGTTTTCCGGCCTGATGGTAGAGCACTTTGGACGAGTAATAGGGTTGATAGAAGAGATGGGTGGTGCTGCTGGTGGCCTTGAGAAAGCTTGGCAGAGGTATCTGAAGTCTTTTGAGGGGATTAGTGAGAAATTCTGGAATGCTGTTAAGAACACATTCATGAAGGCAGGGTTGGAAGTGCTTCCAGTTCTTGGGAGGATTCTGGAAGACATCACTACATCACTAGTAGCAAAAGAGGACAAAGTTGTTGGATTCTTTAGAGGACTAGCCAGCACAATAGAGAAAGCTTACAAGGTTGCCAAGTTCTTGAGCGATAATTTATGGCTGATTACAGAGCCTCTCAAGACTATTTTAGCATACAAAGCGGCAGCGCTCTTTGCTACAATGGCTACAGCCCTGACACAAGCATCTGTCGGGGCAAATGTACTGGCTGCTGCCATAGCTAGGATCGATGTAGCAATAGCTGGTTTGATGGCTTCTCCCATAGCCAAGGCGGGCATTGTCGGAGTGCTAATGTATGGAGTTGGCAGAACCTTTGAGTATTACTTTGAGACTTTTGATGAGGTGAAGAAGTATGTTCTATCCATAGTGGCCACTTATGAGAAAGCATGGCTCACAATAAAGTATCACGCTTTGGCTATTTGGCCAGCAATCAAATTAGCCTTCTACGAGGGGATGGAGGCTCTATCCAAGCAAGTTGAAAAGTGGATTAATGGCATAGCAAATGTAATGAGAAAAGTGCCTTTTATTAAGAGGCTTGTACCAGAGGGAGAGATAAAAATTGAAGGGCCTAGTGCTCGTGGGGCCATGGCAGCCCGTACTGAACTGGCACGGATTATGGTGGAGTACGCTGACGCTCTTGGTAATGTTGATGAAGAGGTAATGCGTCTCTGGGCACAGATAGACAAAGCACCAGAGAGGCGTGCTGCTGCCCAAGATGCTCTTCTGCGCAGGCTATCAGAGAGAAACAAAGAGGCTATTGAGGAGCTAGCTGCTGCTCAGTCTAGTGAAGCCCAGGAAGGTATCGAAAAGACTGCCAAGAAACAAGAGGGGCTATTGGATATAATAAGCAAGCAATACAACCTAACAGAGAAAGAGAAAGAAGCTAGAAAAGAGATTCTTAAAGTTCTCTTTGGTCAGCATGATGCTGCTTTGGCTATGGGCAAGAAAAGCGAGGAGTATTACGAGAACTTGATTGATGCTTTGGAGGAGCAAGAGAAGTATGCCAAGAAGGGAGCGTGGGCAGAGTTTTGGAGGCAGATGGATAAGGCCGTCGGGGTTGGCAAACAAGAGGCAGCTGCTAAAAGAGTTCAAAAGGCTCTTGATGCTGTTCTTAAGTCTGGTAAGTATACAACCAAGGAACTTAACACGGCTTGGGACACTTTGAAGAGTAAGAATATAGAAGCTACTGATGCGATGAAAGTTCACTATGTTAAGGCAAATTTAGACATAATCAAGAATGTGAACTCTACAGCAGACGAGATAGCAGAAGCCCTCAGAAGGCTGGAGAAAGTGGAGCTGGATGTGGCGAATTCGTTTATGCTTGGTTGGGAAAGGGCTTTTCTCAGTTTTCGGCGCAGAACCCAGTTGATAGCAGATTTTGGGGAGAAAACAGCCAAAGACTTGAGAAGGGCCTTTTCGGATACTTTCTTCCTGGCGATGAAAGGACAAATCAGCGATTTGGGCGAGCTGTGGGAGAGCTTTGCGATTAATCTACGAGATTCATTTATGCGTTTGGTGGCAGACATAGCAGCCGAGAAAATTATAATGTACTTTCGCAGCGCATGGGCTGGGGCGCCTGGTGGCCAGGGCACCATAGAGAAACTGCTGGGAATAGACGTTCCCTTCTTAACATTTGCCAGGGGTGGCGAGGTGCCTGGCTTGTGGAATGGTAGAAGTGGATTTGCCGGAGACACAGTGATGGCAATGCTGACTCCTGGGGAATGGGTTGTGCCAAGAGAAGTGGCACAACTGCCAGAAATGCGAGGCTTTTTAGAGGCCGTTACAGGACCAGCGGGGCAAGTTGCGGTAGGCAAGAACATACCTGCCCAAACAGGGCAAAGGGGGCTTGCTTATGGAGGGCTTGTGGAGCCAGGCTTGCCACACTACGGTTTCTTCAGCTTCATAGGAAACATAATTAAGAGCATAATCAGCATTCCTGTTAAGATTGTAAAAGGAGTTGCTGGTGTAGTGGGCAAAGTGTTGAGCAAGTTCTCTAGTTGGGTTGCCGACACCACTATCGGCAAAGTACTGACTGGGGCAGGACTTGCCGCTGCTGCTGTGTTGAGCGGAGGCACTCTTGTGCCTGCCATTTTGACTGGGGCTGCAACAGGAGCTGCAACAAGCGTTATGAGGGGCGGAGACTTAGGAGACATACTAACAGGAGCACTAACAGGCGGCGCTATTGGAGGAGCTACTGCCGGTTTGGGCAGAATGCTCGGAGGAGCAGAAAAGGCAGTAGTGAAGATTGGCGGTAAGTATACGATAGTTGATAAGGCAGCTTTGACAGCTCTTGAAGGCACCAAAACAGCCATTCTCTCAGGCCCAGTAGGAGACGTAATTGCTCAGTTGCCTAGTTCTTCTTTGGAAGCGGCCTTTGGCTTGGCGAAGCAGTTAGGACAAGATGCTTTTAGCAAGTTGGTTAGTTTGCCAGCAGCCACCATAGACAAGATAAAAGAGTTGGCTACCCACAGCTGGAATGAAGTGAAAGAGCTTAATTTGCCTGGTATGACACAAAGTCTATGGGCAGGCGTTACCAAGTTACCCAAAGGCGTTTGGGATGCTGTGAAGAAGCTGGGTGCGTCAGGGATGGGGTTTTTGCGAGAGTTCACTTTATTTGACTATGTGAGCGAGAACATCTCCACCATACTACGCAACTTTAAGCTTCTGCTTGCTGGTATGTCGGGCGGCAGAGCTTTGGGGCAGATCGGAAGCAGACTAGGAATTCCTCAGGCGCATGCGGGCGGGTTGGCCGCAGACTTGCTCATGAGGGTGAGGCCGTATGAGTATGTGATCCGGGAAGATGCTGCCAGAAGAATAGGGTATGATGCGCTGGAGGAGATGAATGCTACAGGCGCTCTGCCAAACAGAGTGGGAGGAGGAGAGGGGGCCTCTGTCTTACAGCCAATTTACTTGACTGTTGATGGGCACACTATGAGTAAAGTGCTTGTAGATTTAGCAAAGACCAATCCTCAATATGTGAGGAGCATTCAAAAGATAGCAGGGCTTTAGAGAAAAGAGTGAGGTTTCCCTATGGCAGAGAAAGAACTGTATGATTATCTAACAACAGTAACTCCAGACTATTCTGGAACGCTGGCTGTTGCTCCGCAAGAGGTTCTCACAGAGGTGGCTGCTAAGAAACAAGAAGTTCATTACTTTGACGACGGAGCAGATAGGGTTGTTGCCCTTAGTGATGATCCTATTTTCTACATAAGGCTAAGATGGAGTAAGGGCATTTCAAAAGCTGACGCAGGGACAATAATGGATTTCTACTTGGATTCTTCAAAGGCCAACGCCCAAGCGAAAAGTTTCAAATGGGACCACATTGACGGCCATACTTATGTCGTTAAGTTCCGGTCGTCTTTGCAAAGGGATTGGTTTGAATCCTCTGGGCATCGTGTCCAAGAGGTAGTTCTGAAGGTTGTGGGGAGGATTGCGGACTAATGCTTACTCTGGATTCCATTAAACAGTCAATACTGGACGCTGATGCTAAAAAAGTTAGTTGGCTGTTTACTGTTCCAGGCTACGATCACCAGAACTTTGATGACTATACAGAGACAGATCCAAACAGCCACATAACCGTTTGTGCCAACAGAGTGGACTTTGCTTCTTTGGGTCGCAATGAAGATGCACGAGTCTACAAAGACTTTGGTGCTGGATATTTTTCTGCAGACTTTGATCTCACTTTCAAGGTAAGAATAAAGAGCGGGGCAGACACAAACTCTGTTGCTGTCTTAGCCTCGCTGCAGAATGTAATTGATGACTGGTACAATCTTATAGCTGCTAGTGCTGGCCACGATGGAGCAGGGTTTGAGTTTCACGAAAATGGTGGTACGCCAGTTTTCCGTTTGCTGGAATTAGATGGTGGCACAGAATACACTGACGCCAGCAACCAAATCTCCTATGACACCGACTACTATGTGAGAGTGTGGAGGGACGAGTCAGTAGGCACTTATGGGACTCTGTATGCAGCTATCTATACAGACGAGGAGATGTCCACCCAGCACGGCTCTACGCTTTCTCTCGCCCTACACTCATCCAAGAAAGACTTCAGGTATCTGTTTGCTATTAACAGCTATAATTCTGGTCATGCTCTTGCTGTCAGCGGCTACATAGAAGCTTTGAAGATAATTAGTGGTACTGTCTACAGATGGTCAACTAAGGAGTACACATACGGGGGAAAGACCTACGAGCGACGAGTTATTCCTTCTGGCTTTGAGGGGATCAGGATACAGCGCTCTATGGTTGAGGGGAGAGCTATTGGTTACAGCCAGCTGAGCTTCCAAGTGAGCAACGACGACGATTCTTTGTCTCCTTCTGCTTTTGAGAACAAGATGGTGCAAGTTGACTTGGTAGCAACCGATTGGACAAACGAGCGTACTCTTGCTACTTGGATGTTTAGAACTAACTCTGTTAAAGAAGTTCAATCTGTTCTGGACTTTGAGTGTGAAGATTGTCTCAGTATTCACCTTGAGGGAGACTACCCCAATACGCCTCTTGTTAAGAGTTTGTCGCCAGCGGACGAATATGTCCCCAATGATAATGTGTGCGTTCCGGTGCCTTTTGGTACTGTTTATATACCTACTAGATGCTTGCTCATTGACAATCAAAGGTACTATCTGCTTGGGCCAGCCTCTCCTACATATACAATAAGCGAGGTGCAAACACCAAGATACTGGGCTAATAAGGCCACTTGGGACAGCAGCTACACCTTCTCCACAACAAACAAGACTCTCTTAGGAGAAAGCTACAAGGTTTTCCAACCCATAATAGCAGACTCAGATGATGATGGTACGGCTGATTCTGTAGGTTTGTTTCCTTCCGGGGATACCTTTCTTGATATAAACACTGAGTTCTACAGAAGCGATCTGCAACAAACAACCTCTCCATCTGACATCTTGGAATATGTGCTGGAAGACATGGGGGTGCCCTCCAATCTGCTAGACACAGGCTATTTAACTAATGAGCTAGTGGAGAATGGCTCTTTTGATTCAGATGTTAGTGGATGGACTAAAGTAGGAAGTGTGGGCACGCTGACTTATGATAGTGGCACAATGAAACTTACCCAAGATTCAGGTTCCAGCATATGGCTCAAGGGGTATCAAGCTATTCCTGTTCTGCCAGGCAAAAAGCACAAAGTGCAGGTAAAGCTGGATTCTGCTAGTGCCTTGTCGAATATGTACTTTAGTATAGGGGCAAGCTCGCCTTCCGGTGATTCTCTATACACAGGAGACCTAGTGCAGGAAAGTATAACTTCAACAGGCACTCACACTTTTTACTTCACTCCAACAGCTAATACTGTCTATGCGGTTTGCCAAGATGGGCATCCAGCAAGTGGCTGGAGCAAATGGGACAATATCACAGTGAAGGCTATAAGCTCTTTTGAATATGTAAAGGATATTCATACCAATTCTTGGAGTTTGAGCTTACAAGGAGCTTTGTTTTACAAGCAAGACAGAAGCAAGCTAATCTCGGAGCTTCTGAGTATGTCTCATTGCACGCTGCGCTTTACCGACAAAATAGAGCTACACTTATTGAGCAAGGCAAGCAGCGGCACTCTGACTAGTGGCTGTGTACGGAGCAGAAATGAGCAAGGTGGCTCAACATTCCGTAAAACCCCTTACCAGAACGTAGTCTATGACTCGGGACATGTGGCATGGAGGCCATCCGGCTCTTCTCAGGAAACTTTGGTGGAGACTGTTGTTGCTACAAAAAGCAGCACAGACTATCCCTCTTATGAGATTTTGTACTGTCCCCTTGTTTCAAACTCCGTCCACGCACAGAAGCTGGGGCAGCTCTTCTTCCAGCGCAAATATGGAGCAGAAGCTCGCATCTCTTTCACAGGCAGAGATGATCTTTTGGTCTACCAGCCAGAGGACATTATTACTGTGGACGATAGCTTCTACGGTTCAAGCTTTAGCGCAAGAGTTGACCAGGTCAGAATACGCCAAGACTTGTCTTTGGAGTTTTCGCTTACATCTTTCAAGTATGCTCTTGACGATTGGGACGATCTGTCTCCTTCTTCTATAACTCCCTCTACGGACACAAGCACCGGCACGTGGTCTCCTGTGGTAGTTGGTCCCTCTGGAACTGTCTCTTCTGGCCATGCACCTAATGTACTGCCAGGAAAGCTGAAAGTGGCCTCTTCTGGAAGCGATACCCAGTACATAATGCTAGACCCAAGCGTCCCGGTGATAAAGCTACACGAGAATGACATTGACCGCATTAAGATAGGCAAACTGGACACAAATGAGTATGGCTTAGAGGGCAAAGATGCTTCTGGTAATATTGTCTTCAGGATTAGAAACACTGATGCTGTGATTGCAGGGTGGAACTTTGATACAAACTCTCTCACAGCTGGCAACATCACTTTGGACTCTTCAACCCCTGCCATAGAGATGGGCTCGGCTACGGGGTATATGACAGGTACAGGAATCTGGATGGGGAATGACAGCGGAACCTACAAACTACATATTGGCAATCCAAATGATAAGTATCTAAAGTGGGATGGTACTGATCTTACCATAACAGGCCATTTTATTGGCAGTTCAGATATAGCGACTACCATAGCCAACACCTTCACTATCAACGATGACGCTGACGATGTCACTGTTCAGCTAATTCTGGACAGAACGACAGGAGGGGCAGCTACCCTGAGCTGGGACGGAGCTGAACTGACATCAGATATCGCTGTTGACACCGCTGGAAGCCTGCAGCAATTAGCTACCAAGGAGTACGTTGACCTTTCTGTCACTAGCCTTGGGGCTTCTTACTATATGTTGGATACGGCTTCTGGTGTTGAGGATTACAAGCTATGCTCCCTGACACCATCGGGTGACGCAGAGACTTATTTGGAGTCTGCCGGTTTAAGTGACAACGATTATATTGGTGGTTGGATTTCTCCTGCTGGAGAATCACCAAATGTGCTCTTGACGGGTGACTTCAATTTTTACCTTACGGCAGAAAAAACCACGGGCACAAAAACCCTGAAGCTATATTGGAAGATGTACGAGAGAAAGTCGGATACATCAGAAACACTGATAGCAACATCTTCCATTAGCAATGAAGTTGACAGCAAAGACACTTTTGTTATACCTCTGGTGCTCACTTCAGACTATGAGCCTGATAGCGGTTCCAGAATTGTAGGCAAACTGTATGCCTCAGTGACAGGTAGCGGTAATGCCCCCACTGTGCGCATTTACTATCGGGGCAGTACAGGCTCCAGGTGGGATATTCCTGCTAACAGTGAAGTGTTCCGTAGTATTTTTGTGCCCTATGACGGGGCAGTTAAGGATGTTGACTTGGGCAGTTATACTTTAACCGCTCCAACAGTCAAACTCTCCAACCTCACTGACGGCTACGTCCCCTATCACGTATCTGACGCTTCTGGGCTGGCCAATAGTTCTATTTATACTGATGGGACGAATGTGGGGATTGGTGGCACAGGGCTGAATGAAAAATTGCAGGTAACAGGAGGCAACGCAAGAATTCATGGCTCTGCAAGTAGTGCTGTGTATCTGATGTTGTCTGAGAGCGGAGCAGCTGCCAGTTGGAAGCTGAAAAAACATGATAACGATTCATTTAGTATCACAAAGTTCGCATCAAGCACTGACTATGATTATCTCTCAATTGACACCAACGGCAACGTCCTCATCGGCACTACCACAGACAATGCCGGAAGACTCCAAGTTCTCTCCACCTCAGAACAATTGAGATTGGAGTATGACGCTTCCAACTATGCTAGTTTTACAGTAGGCTCAAACGGTACTTTGACTCTGGCTCCCATCGGAGACTTTGTCCTCAATCCCACTGGCAACGATGTATACCCAAACACAAACTACGATATAAACCTTGGCCTGCTGACCAAGAAGTTCCTCACCCTGCACGCAGCAGAATTGTGGGTTGAGACTCTGGTTGCTCAAAACACAATGGCTACTATTGGTGGTAGGATACTTGTGGCTCCCACCACAGAGCTAACAAGCGACCTGGGCACTGGGGATACCACCATCTACGTAAAGCACAACAATCTAGCCAACGGAGACAGGGTTTACCTAGAGGCAAACGGCAAAGTAGAATTTATGAGCATAGACTCGGCTCCTGGTGGCTCTGGTCCCTACTCTTACACAGTCACTAGAAACTTAGACGGCACCGGAGCTAACCAGTGGTATGCAGGAGACGCAGTGCTGAACACTGGCACTACGGGAGACGGCTTCATAGACATTTACTCAGTCAGGGGAGTAAAATCTTCCTCTGAATATGGCCCAACCATAGTAGGCAACGTTAGAAACAGCAGCACGTACAACGATTGGACAGAAGTATGGGCAATAGGCAACCTGAACGGTTTGTATGGGTATGGCTCTGATACTTATGGAGCTGCTTTTGGGAAATACTCTGCTGCTGACTACATTACGATTGACCCAAGCAACGGCATCAGGTTTTTCGATAGTGGAGATGTGGTGCAGGCGCAACTGAGCAGCAGTGTGTGGACGCTGGGCGAGGTGGCTGCTGCTAAGAGTAATATCCAGATCACCGCTGGAACAATCAAGTTACGCACTAACACTACAAGCCACTTGGAGCTGTCTACAGCAGGAGCCTTTTGGGCAGGAGATACTTCTTCCACAGAGCGCATAGAGTGGAACAGCACGGACGGGCTGTTCATTGCCGACTCTAGCAATAACAAAGTGTTCCAGGCCGACCCCTCTGGCAACGTGAATATTGCCGGTACAGTGGACATTGGGGTAGGAGCGTTTGCCGATTTGCCTAGTGATGAAAACTTAGTTGGCTATTGGAGTTTTGATGATAGCACGGGCACAGTGGCAGTTGATGGGAGTGGAAACGGGAATGATGGGACTCTCCAAAATATGGAAGAGGCCGATTGGGTTGATGGTGTTGTTGGGAAGTGTTTGAGCTTTGATGGAGTAGATGAGTATGTAAACTTTGACGCTTTAGCCTGGGGTTCAGAAATTACAATATCAAACTGGTGTTTTTTTGATGCTGATCCGACAAGTAGTTCTGACTATGATTATATTATTAGTTTTGGTAGTGATGAAGCTTCAAAACATTTGAGCATTGCAAGATATGCTGATACTGGGGGAAATAAAAATAAACTTTACTGTTGGGATGAGGGAAATTTATACTTAAGCAGTTCTCCCGTTACAGTGGCACAATGGAATCACATCGTTTTAGTCAGCAAATCTTCTCCTCCCTATCTTGCTTTATACGTGAATGGAGAATCTGTTGATATTCAACAACCAACATCAGGAATTGTTATTGATGCAACATCAACCGGAGCTATAGGCAGATATGAAAATGGAGCAAGTCATTATCTTACTGGTAAAATAGACGAAGTCCGCATCTACAACAGAGCACTCACACCCTCAGAAATCAAAGCCCTCTACCTCTATCCCGCAGGCAACAGAGGCACACGCATAAGCGGAAACCGCATACGCACCGGCATTATCCAATCGGACAACTATGCTGCCAGCGCAGGCTCAATGCTCGACCTGAATGATGGCACATTTAAGCTAGGCGGTTCCAGTACTCCTGAGTTTGAATTTGACGGTAGCAATTTGTATGTCGGTTTGCAGGCTGGAGAGCATGTGAAGGTAAGCTCCACAGCAGTCCAAATAAAAAACGGAGCCACTGTCTACACTGACCTGACAAACGGCGTGCTCACGCTAGGGGACTCTAGCAGCGGTGAATATATCTTGCTCAATGGAACTGACGGCATTCAGATGTATTCGGGTGCTATGCAACGGATGAGATTAAACATAGACGGCAGTGGGTGGTTTGTTGGTGCAAATGTTTTTTCTTGGGATACAAGCGGGAATCTCAGCGTATCTGGTAATATCACTTCAGCCTCTATCACTAGCAGCACTATAGACGGAAGCATTATCACTGGAGGCACTTTCAGGACAGCTACATCAGGAAAGAAGATTATTCTCACTTCTGATGGTCTTGTTTTTGATACAGGAGCTACAACTGGAAAATACGGTACTTTCAAGTACGGCGATGGCACTAAGTACGGCTCTGGAGCATTGGCCTATATTCATTACTCAGCCTATGATGTTCCCTTTTATATTGCTGCCGAACAAACTGTGGCAGATTTCCATTTTTACAATAGAGCGAGCAACCCTTCCGGAGCAGCAGAAGTAGGTGATGTATGTGTTGTTAATGGCAATCTGAAAAGATGTACTTCTGCTGGTACTCCTGGTACGTGGGAAGTTACAATCCGTGATGACGATAATGACACAAGAATTTATGTAGAGAAAAGCACAGATGAAGACCATATTCGTATGGATGTAGCAGGTGTTGAGGCCTTTGACTTGGATGATGATGGTGTCTTGAGTCTCCCCAAACAATCCAGAGCTAGGGCATATCAGAGCGGAACAGGGCAGTCTATATCACATAATACTCTTACGAAAGTTACCTTGAATGCGGAGAGTTATGATGAGCAGAATGAGTTTGATACTGCTTCTAACTATCGCTTTACTGCTGGCGAGAGTGGTTATTACTTGCTGATTGGTAAAGTACGTTTTAGTTCTCCAGCAACCAACCAAGCTATCGTAGTACAACTCCGGAAAAACGGTGCAGTGATTGCTGAAAGCGACAATTTTGTGGCAGGGACTCAGGGACACGCCAGTAGCTTAACATCAACGGTAATATACCTTGCAACAAATGATTATGTTGAGCTTTGGGTTTGGCAAAATAGTGGCAGTTCAAAAACTTTAGCTGTTGGTGATAATAATACCTGCCTCGATATTCATAAACTGTCTTAGGAGGATATAGAGTATGATAAAAGACAAACTTTCATCAGAGATAATTCAGAAGATTGAAGACATTATTCCAGCAATTGGCGGTGCTGCTGGAGTAAAAGTCTTCGACCACGTAGCACTGGATCAAGTTGAATGGGTTGCGAATGCTATTTATAACCGCATTCGTCAGGCCAAAGATGAGGTAGTAAAAAAAGCCCTCGATCCTGAGAATGATGAAGTGGTAATATCCGAAGAAGATTTAGCTACAATTGGGGGAGTGCCTCGTGTTATTGATGTCAGAACTTTAGACTCAGCAACAAAAGACACTATAATCCAGAAAGCTGTCGTCAAGACAGCCAAAGAGATAAACAGTGAGCAAGAGAGCTTAAATAGCTTAGAGAAAAAGGAGAAATAAAATGGCAACAGACTATCCGACTTCATTAGATACTTTCACAGATAAAACAGACAACGTAGACAATGTGATGGCTGCGGACATAAATGATGTTCAAGATGCAGTAGAGGCCCTAGAAGCCAAGTTAGGCATTGATGGCTCCGTTGATACCAGCAGTCACGATTATAAACTGGCACATTTAGATAACGGCTCCGTCTTGGATGGAGACGTTATTGACATTGATTGGAACCCTAGCCATTACACACCTAATTCTGCTCCAGCAGAAGCATCGGATGTAGATGATTTGACTGCACACTTATACGGCATTGATCAAGTGCTAGCCAATGTTGGTACTCCTAATGATAACTCAGTCACAGAGGCAAAGATTGTTAATGGAGCTGTAACAGAGGCAAAAATAGGCAATGGAGCTGTCTCACAAGTAAAGATAGGCAATGGAGCTGTAGGGCAGGGAGAACTTAAAACAAGCATTGGGAGTGTAAGCTGTACTAAATCAGGAGGTGGTTCCAATCAAGGAGTCTATACTTTACCAGGCGGCACTTATGGATTTTACCCGCAGACAAGGGCTGTATCAACCGGCGGGTCAGGTAATGCTGGTATGACTCTTGGTCGTAACCACTACAATGTTACGGATTATTGTTGGCAGGCTGAAGGAGTAAGTTCTGGTGTAGATACAGGATATGTTACATATATTAGTCTAGTTGTCTATAGTACTGCTGCTAATGTAACAGCTTATGCACAACAACGCTACGTTACCGCCTCTGGTGAAGTGCACTGGATTTTTATTCTAAAAGATAAAAAGACACAGCAAATCATCTCTACGTGGCAAGCACCAGATCATCCGTGTTTTGGTAACGGGGGGAAACCTTTACTAACGCCACATCCATTTGGCAGCTACGATCCAGAAAAACAGGAGATCCTGGTGATTAATCCTCCGATGGAAGAAGTCCAGGAAATTCTAAAGGAGTGTGAGGTGGAAGCAGAAGACGAGTCGGACAAAGATTTTCTGCAAGTAATCCAAGAGCATTACAGGATAGATGAAACCGTTAATCCTCCATGGCCCAAAGTTCCCGTAACCGTTAAGTTACCTAAAACATTGAACGGTCAGGTGGTAGATGACTGGCGATTTATGCCACGAGGTACTATCATTCAACCAGTGAAGAAAGTTATACCAGAAACCTTTAAAACGGCTAGGCTAAAATTAAGGAGTTAAGATGAAAACACTACAAGAAAAACTGAATGAAGGGTTGCTGGCTCAGCTGGAAGAAGTGGAAACCCTGTTGAAACTTTTTTCTCCTAGATAAGAGAAGAGATTTAACCAAAATCTACATAAGAAGGAGGAGTTTTGAGATATGATAAAGTGTACAAACCAAGATTTGGAAGCCGTCACAACCACGAATAGCGGTTATGATAAACTGTACAAGACGGAGTTTGATGACATACTCATCACGCTTGAACTTAACCAGCAGCGAGAGCAGATGCAGCCGTTTCTCAAAGCCTACCAGGACACAAAAAAGGCTTTGGCAGAGAAATACTGTGACAAAGACGAAAGCGGCAAGCCCAAGATAGGTAACAGAGGAGAGTACACCTTTTACCAGAATCCAGCAAACCTACAAAAGTTTCAAGAGAAGCTAAATGAACTGCTAGAAGCAGAGGTTGAGATGAGCGGGGTGAGCAAGGTTACCATCTCTGCAAAAGAGTTGCGTGCTGCTAGAAAATGGAGTGCTGATGATATGGGCTCTATCACAAAGTTCGTTAACATAAAGAAGGAAGAGGCCACTTCACCACCAGCACAAAAACCAAAGAAGAAAAAATAAGAGAGGAGGTCAAAGAAAACACAAATGATGAGTAAAGAGTTTCTTTTAAAGAGGTTTCTGCTTGTGGCTGCTATAATGGCTATCTCTCTCCTTTTAGGAGCGTTTGTAGCCAGCACTAGCTCAGCCACACGAGCATCTCCAGACTCATACCCAGAAGAGCCAAGCATCTCTCCCTTTACAGTGGTAGATGCTTGGGATTTGATCTTCACTGGCAGCAATAACAGAAGTCCAAATATCAGAGCGTATGTCTTTGTTAATCCAAGTAGAAATGCCTCCATACGAGCAGCCGTCGTTTTTGTAGTTATCTCCCCACAGCACCACATTGCAGGGATATGCTACTTAGAGAACAACAAACCCTTGCTTTATGTTATTAGAGGTGCTCATTGGTATAGGCAGCCTCTGAGCGAGGCAGCAGAGAACTATTGGAGAGTGCTAATGTATAAAGCTATATTTTTGCGGGAAGAGAGGCACGGCAGAGCAGTGCAATTACACTAGCAGAAGAAGAAGGAAAGGTTCTGTGTAATGGCTAAGAGAAAAGTCTTTCTAATAAGAACTTCAACAGGAGATCAAGGCACAGAAGGCCGCCTCATTACGGCAGGGTTTGAGTGCTTCACTATGGAGCTACCTTGGAGAGACAACAGGAAGAATGTTTCTTGTATACCCCCAGGAGAGTACGAGGCTATGTTTTGTCACTCTTTGAGATTCAGAAGGAAGCTGTATCTGCTGCTGGGAACCGGACATAGAACTGGTATAAGAATCCACTCTGGCAATGTTGCGGGGGACACTTCTAAAGGCTACAAGGCGCATAGTTATGGATGCCCCTTGCTTGGTAAGTATAGAGGGACGCTGTGGGGACAAAAGGCTGTTCTCTTATCAAGGGTGACGCTCAGAGCCTTCCACAGCATTATGGACGAGGAACCATTCACCTTAATCATAAAGGAGGTTTATTGACCATGTTAAGCGGTTTGTTGGGATCAGGAGTTTTTGGGGCCATTACTGGATTGGCTGGCTCTGCCATAACAGCATACACTAGTTACAAGATGCAGAAAATGAAGAACGAACACGAACTAAAACGAATTGAGGCTGAGACTCAGAGTATGATCCAGGAGCAAAAGGCTAAGATAAAGGTTGTAGAGGCCCAAACAGAGGGAGAGGTGCGCAAAGCAGAGACAGAAGCCCTGGCTAAGTCTTATGAAGGTTTATCCAAAGACTTGTTCCAAGAATCATACATGAAGTATCTCACAGAGAGCCGATGGGCCAGGGTGTGGGCCCCAGCCCTAGTGGGCCTTTTGTTTGCTCTTGTGGATGTGCTGAGAAGAGCTGCTCGTCCTGTTCTGACTTATTATTTAGTTGGTGCTAGTACGTGGCTTACTATATTGGTATGGGAAGCTGTCCACAATGCTGGCGGCGCCCTAGACGCAGCAAAAGCTACAGCTTTACTTGACCAGCTGGTTATGACAATTCTATACTTGACTGTCTCTTCTGTCACCTGGTGGTTTTGCGATCGGCGTATGGCTCGCTTTTTAAGTAGGTTGAGAGATGGGAACATTAAAGGCGCAGCAGAATAGTTCTAATAAGTATTACGTATATGCTTATTTAGATCCTAGGAAACCAGGCTTTTATCATTTTGGCAATTTTAATTTTCATTTTGAACCTTTTTATATTGGAATGGGGACTGGCGAGCGCCTTTATGCCCACATAAAGGAAGCACGGCGAAAGCGCACCAAAGCAAGCCCAAGAGTTGATTTAATTAGAAAGCTTCTCCGACTTAGGTTAGAACCAGTAATAGTGAAGCTTCATAATTACTCCACTCGCTCAGAGGCTGCGGAAGTGGAGAAACAACTTATCACACAAATAGGAAGAAGATCAAAAGGCACAGGTCCCCTCTGTAACCTAGGTGAAGGAGGCTTGGGTGGCAGACGCGATGTTGACTTGTCTGGGAAAAATAATGGTTTCTATGGTAAAACTCACACAGAAGAAGTTCGGCGGAGAATAAGCAAAGCAGCAAAGAAACAAGGGCTACGTGGAGTTGCGCTAATGGCTCATTTGGGTATTTGGAATTTTTCTTCAACCCCTGAAGGGAGAGCACTAAGAGCAAAACAAATTGCCGGAGAAAAGAATCCTGCTGCGATTGCAAAAAGAGAAGGCAGATCCTGGTCGGCAGGCGAGAATAATGT
>Ga0190349_1000112_pt1 | contig 29235 bp, 24 predicted proteins | sample 48721378_MG_FD_179798 | JGI IMG/M metagenome (GOLD analysis project Ga0190349, IMG submission 179798) | Hydrothermal vent microbial mat bacterial communities from Southern Trench, Guaymas Basin, Mexico - 4872-13-7-8_MG | ecosystem: Environmental > Aquatic > Marine > Hydrothermal vents >...
GGCTGACGCTGAGCTACGGAAATCACCTCAGCTTCATCCCCAGAACCATTTAACCCTGATGCCAGAATATGGCTTATTAGAGATACCCAAGGCAAATGGCAAGGACCTTATCCTTTGGAATAACTCTTCAGTATTCGCTTTTTTTCTCCCTTAATCAGAGTCAAAAACCTCCAGGAAGAAGTAGAAGCCCAGGTCAGAGAATTCCCCCAGATCCGTCAAGCCCTGCACCGTATGGGCCACAGCCAAATCATTAACCCTACTCGCTCCAACCGCTGTCCCCGCTGTTTGATTTGCCTGGCTGAATTCAAACAAAAATTTATGCTTTATCCTCTTCGGACTAAAAAATCAACTCAACTAAATCACTTTCTATTTTCTGTCCCAATTGCGGCTCTAAAATGCTACCCCGCCCTTACAGTTATTCATATCCAGTGCCAGCAGACAAATGTCTTGCCTGCCGTAAAATATGGTTCGATACCGATGAACTGGAAATACTTCAAATTCTCATCGAAAATCGGTAAAAGCAAGGCTCATTACTTGCCAAACTCAATCTCTTCCTGGTTGGCCATATCCACAATAGCTGCCAAAAGCATTTGGGCCAGATCTTCCATTATCTCAGGTGTAATGGTCTCCACATTGTCCTTAGGAACATGATAAAAGGAAGGAGCCCCGTAGACACTAAAAGATAGAGAAGGAACTCCTTTCCAGAGGAAGCGAGCTGCATCTAACCGCGGACGGGCGATATTGGCAAAATAGCTGGGATGTACAAGGCGGTGTGTATATTTTTTATTGGCCTCGTCAATAAATTTCCAGAAGGAAGGATAATTTTTAGCAGCCAAAACACTAACCTTATCTCCACAGCCGACGCCATCCAGATTGATAAAAGCCTTGGTCTTCTCCAAAGGAATTGGAGGATGCTCAAGATAATATTCAGATCCCCTCACTCCCTGCTCCTCTGCTCCAAAAAGTAAAAATATGACAGAGCGCTTTGGTCGGAATGGATACTTAGCCAGAGCTTCAGCTACACCCAGGACAACAGCCACTCCAGAAGCATTATCATTGGCTCCAGGCATCATATCGTAACAGTGGCCAAGATGATCGAGATGGGCACCCAGAATAATCACTTCCTTTTTAAGCTGGGGATCAGATCCTTCAAGAAGGCCGACAACATTGTAACCGATCCCCTCAGGATGATGTTCGGTTATATTTTTTATGGTAAAAATTTTGCCGGTGTCAAAAGACTGAGGCTTTAAAGTCTGCTTAATTTTCTCCACTACCTGGCTGTGCTTCTTCCCGGTGCCCGCAAAAACATCATTAACTATCACCTGACCCACATGAGAGTAGATGAAATTTTTATCATAAGCATTATTCGGGTTGCCAATTGGCCCATAGTTGTAAAGCATACCTCTGGCTCCATGAGCCACAGCATTCTTCAATTTATACTGATGGAACGAATAGGGCCGCCATTTTTTGAAAAGCTCAGGATTTTTATCGGGAGAAACAGGAACTTCTCTTTCCATCAGCACGATTTTTCCCTCAACATCTACCCCTTTATAGTCATCGTAACCGAGCTTAGAAGCGGTGATTCCATAACCAACATAAATGACCTCAGCCGTCACTTCCCCAGAGCCAGAAGTAGAGCCGGGAATAAATTCATCAAAATAATGATAATATTTCTTGATGACCTCACCTTTGTAGGGAAGATTAAGACAAACTTGGCAGCCTTTAAAAACTAGGGTATATGGATTGGGAAAAGATTGAAGATATGAATCATCATCTCCGGCCGGAGCTATCCCCCACTCTTTTAAAAGAGAAGCTACCCAGCGGGCACAAGCATTAAACTGCTCGGTTCCAGTCAGCCGGCCACCATACTTTTCCGAAGACAGTTGCTGGACATAAGCCAAAAGCTTATGACTGGAAATGGAGTGGAAGCTCTGGAGGAATTTTTCTTGGGCAGTGGGTTTGACCGCTGGTGCCTGGGCTGGGAGGAAAGAGGATACATATAAAAACAATAAAAGAAAAACTGCGGATATAACCCAAACCTTTCTATTTTTCATTATGACCTCCTTTTAAAAATTAAAATCATATGGACTCCAAAGGCTATCAAAAATAAGCTTGCCCAAACATCACTTTTCTTCTTTTTATGTTAGGATATAAAAGTAAAAAGTAAAGAAAAATTTACAGTCGAATGAAAAAAAATATCCTTGTCTAGATGACTATTTTGGGCGGTACTTTTATTTTGGCCATTAATTCTGCACCCTAAGAGCAGTCCTTCTTTCCTGAAAAAAGACAAGCTCCAAAGGCCAGCTCCAGCTATTATTGAAGAAAATCTATTTCAATTGGTAAATGGCGATCTGGCCAGACATAAAAAAGTCGGCATAGGAATTCATTTCAGAAAAAGGGCAGATTTTTGCTCTGGCATCTTCTGGATGGCCGTTATTTTTAAATAATAAGAAGAAACTTCCAGGCTATTTTAATCTTATGTTAAAAACGAAAAGCAACCGCTCCTCTGATCAGAAATCCATCCCAAATGCCAGCGTCAACTAAAAGATGAAGATTATTGGTTATCTCTCCCTTTATCCCCAGATTTAATTGAATAAACGGAAAAAATCCAGGTATAAAGAAGTCTTCTCCCTCAGCTTCAAGATCGTCCTTAAGCTGTTTAATAGATTTAGTTTCTCCGCCTTCATAATGTTCAGGCTCTTCTTCTCCAATGGTCAGGTCACCTGTATAAGAGTAAGTCACTGTCGCCTCCTCAAGGGCTGTCCCCCCAGCCATTCCCACTCCGAAGGTTATATAAGGATGGATAGGCGATGAAGGAACAATATCCCAACGGAAGCTTAAATGAAAAGAGAGGGGTTTGATTAAAAACTCGCCGTTAGCTTTGGCTTTAAAACTGGCTGTCTCCTGGGTATCAAGATCGGTCAGGGCCAAGTCACCTGAGACATCGGGCAGAGAAATCTTCATGGTTGTCTTCTCCACAGCCAAACCAAGACTGAAAGAACCGTTCGCTCCCCCTGGATACCAGCGGACCTCAACTCCATAGTTATCACCACTGGAATCAAAGGAAACATTCTGACTGTAGCTTGTCTCCTCTACGTTGTGATCTTCTCTGATATCTTCTAAGAATTTATCCTTCAAGTCTGTTTTAAGAGCATCGCTTATACCTTCTTCAATCATCCCTCGAAGAAGGTCAATACTCCAGCGGGAATAATGAAAGCTGAATTCAAAATGTCCCTGAGCTGTAGCTGGAGGGGTAAATAAAGCAAGGAGTAATAGAAATCCTGGAATAATTTTTAAAATTTTTAGACTTTTCATTCTTTTCTCCTAAAAGAACTCCTCTCTATTTATATTTTTATAACAAAAATTGCAAGCTTTTATATAGCCTATGACGGTGAATTAAGGGGTGATTTTAAATTGATTTGAACCTTTGTTTCTGTTATTTTGTTTTCTTGGCTTATTAAAATAAACCAGAAAAGGAGGCTTTTATGAAGAAAAAATCTGGCTTTTTTCTAATAGCGTTTATTTCTTTTATTTCTTTCTGGCTTGTTTCCCCAGCTCTGGCGGCAAATCCTAAGATTATTATGAAAACGAGCATGGGCAACATAACCTTAGAGCTTTATGCTGACAAAGCCCCTATCACTGTCAAGAATTTTCTCTCTTATGTGGATGAGCAGTTTTATGATGGTACTATTTTCCATCGGGTAATCAAAGGTTTTATGATTCAGGGGGGCGGCTTAACAGCTGATTTTCACTCCAAGCCGACCAAATCTTCCATAAAAAACGAAGCAAACAACGGTCTTAAAAACAAAAGAGGAACTATAGCCATGGCCCGTATGCCGGCTATTAATAGCGCTACCTGCCAGTTCTTTATCAACCACGCCGACAATCCCTTCCTGGATCACAGGAATAATACCCCAGAAGGCTACGGCTATGCTGTCTTCGGTAAGGTAATCGAAGGCATGGATGTGGTTGATGCTATCGCTAATGTCAAAACTATGACAAAGCATGGCCGCAGAGATGTCCCTCGAGAAACAATAACCATTATTTCCATTCGCCGCCTTGAAGAATGAACTTTTTCCTTCAACTTATCTGTTAATAGATTAATTCGTTCTAGAAGCTTATGTTCGATTGGATATTCGCTTTCTTTCATCTCCTCCTGTTAGCAGGAGTTCTGGGCTATGCTTTCTATTCTCTAAGCCAAGGAAACAGCCTTAGATTTACGCTTATCATAATCTGCCTGGTGGGATATTACTTTCTTGTTCTTCATAAAGCTGTCAAAAAAGAAATCAAAAGGAAACAAAAAAAACATTCTTAATGCTTTTTTAGTTTTATAAATCTAAAATAAGAGTATGGAATAATGCTGTTTTACTCCTGGTGACTTGATAGATACTAAGCCATTCAGCATAGAAAATTTGAAATTCAGCAGCAGATATGGACTCTTTTGAGCGAGCAATCCGTTTTTTAGGCTCTCTTGTCTGGGGGCCTCAGATGGTTGTTCTCCTCTTAGGCTTAGGACTCTTCTTTACCTTTCGCCTCCGGTTTATCCAGGTTAAGCGCTTAGGGCTTTCTTTCCGCCTTCTTTTGGGAAGCAAAGATTTTGGCGAAAGCCAAAAGGAACGGCGCGGCGATATAACTCCTTTCCAAGCCTTGGCCACTTCTTTAGCTGCAGTCATTGGCAATGGAAATATAGCAGGAGTTTGCACGGCCATTGCCATGGGGGGTCCGGGGTCAGTTTTCTGGATGTGGGTGTCTGCTTTTTTGGGAATGGCCACCAGATTGGTGGAGGCTGTTTTGGGTCAGAAATATAAAAAAATAACCGCTGATGGCTCTGTAGCCGGCGGACCAATGTACTATATTAGAGAAGGCTTGGGTCTTCCCTGGCTGGCCGGAATTTTTGCCTTTTTTATGGGCTGCAAACCCCTATTTTCAACCACGACCATTCAATCTAATTCTATCGCCTTGGCCCTCAAAACACAGCTAGGGATTGAACCCTGGCTGTCAGGCTTAGGCCTGGCTGTCCTGACCTGGCTGGTAATCATTGGTGGCATTAAATCGATAGCTAAAGTCACCGAATTTTTAAGTCCCGTCATGGTTTTCCTTTATATAGCCGGGGCATTCCTAGCTATTATTATCTTCGCTTCTCAGCTCCCTCACGCTTTCTCTCTAATCATTACCGGTGCCTTTAAACCTTCTGCTATTAAGGGAGGGGTAGTGGGCATGACTGTAGCTCGAGCTATTCGCTATGGCCTGGCCAGGGGAGCTTACTCTAATGAGGCCGGAACTGGAACAGCCGCCGTTTTCCATGCTTCGGCTCAAACAAGTGAACCAGTACGGCAGGGGTTGATTGCTTCGCTTGATGTCTTTATAGACACCTTAGTTATCTGCACTCTCACTGCTCTGACCGTACTAGTTACTGGAGTCTGGACAGAAGGTACCAGTACCCAGATGACCGCAGCCGCCTTCAACTCTGCTCTGCCTCGATATGGGGGCTTGATTGTCGCTTTAAGCTCTTTTCTCTTTGGCTATTCAAGCTTGATTGCTGTACCTTATTATGGCGAAATATCCTTCAGTTATCTCTTAGGTATTTGGATAAAAAAACCTTTTCGCTGGATCTTCTGCTTGGTTATCTTCATCGGGGCTGTTTTAAAAGTTGAAGTTGCCTGGTCAATTGGCGATGTTTTTAACGGCATGATGGCTTTTACCAACCTTATCGGCCTGGTTGGTCTGGCCGGGTTGGCCATTTCCTCAATTAACATTTATCTCCAAAAGTTAGATAATTTGAAAAACAGAAAAAAACTTTCTTCTCCATAAAATAACAATCTCAGGGTTGCATTTTAAGATAGGCTCTGGTTCAATAATTACCCGAATTAAAAATGAGAAAAATAAAAATAAAAGTGGCCAAAAAAAGAAAAGAGGCCCAATTAATTTTTTTATTGTTCTTTATAATTGCTCTCTTCATTATTTTTTTATGGTTGAGCTTTTTTTATAAAAAGCACTCTTGCCAGACAATAAAGGCCAAGCCAACTGAGTTAAATATTCCTAAAGAGGTGCCCTCAAATCCTCTCCAAGAAGAAAAAATAATCATAAAAAATGGAATGACTTTGACTGACATCCTCAGCTCTTATAATTTTACTCCGGTAGCAATTGGTATTTTAAGCAAAAAGGCGAAACCTGTTTACGATCTGGCTAAAATAAAAGCTGGACATGAAGTCCGTCTTTATTTTTCTCCCCAGAAAGAATTTATCTCCTTAGAATACGATATTGATCCTGAACACTATCTTCTTATTCAAACCAAAAAAGATGGTTATCAGGCGGACATAAAGAAGTTTCCGGTGGTTACAAAACCAAGAATGATCTGGGGGACAATTAATGATAATCTAATTGAGGCCGTGAATCAAAAATGGGAAAAGGATTATTTGGCTCTTTCTGTGGCTGAGATCTTCGCCTGGGATATCGACTTTTACACAGATCTTCGCTCAGGTGACTCCTTCAAAATTATTTTTGAAAAAAAATATTTAAAGGGTGAATCTGTCGGTTACGGTCACATCTTAGCAGCATCTTTCACTAATCAAGGAAAAACATTTGAGGCTTACCGCTATACTTATCCTGACAGTGGAGAGTCAGACTATTTTGACTTAGAAGGAAATTCTTTAAGGAAAGAATTTCTTAAGTCACCTATAAAATTTGCCCGCATCACTTCCTGTTTCAGCTTCAGAAGGCTCCATCCTATCTTCAAAATTTACAGACCCCATTATGGGGTTGACTATGCAGCTAAAGTAGGGACTCCTGTCCAGGCAACTGCTGATGGAATAGTCACTTTTGTCGGTTGGAATGGAGCTTCAGGCCGAATGATTAAAATCCGTCATAGCCAGGCTTATGAAACTCTTTATCTCCACCTTAGAAATTATGCCAAGGGTATAAGAAAAGGAGCCAAAGTCAAAGGTGGGCAAATTATTGGCTTTGTCGGTTCATCTGGAGAATCGACTGGTCCTCATCTTGATTATCGGATTAGATACAGAGGGAAATATATCAATCCTTTAGCTTGGAGATTCAAACCAGTTAATCCTTTAAGACGAGAATATTTTCAAGAGTTTAAGGCCAAAGCTAATCTCTACCGCTTTTTTCTCCAAACACCTTTAGCCTTATTCAGAATGGAATCATTTCCAAAACCGTGAGAAGCAAAAGCTTATAAAACTCACTGCTAAATATTAACTACAGGAATTTTGGAAATACTGTTATTTATAGCTGAAAATTTTTCCTTTCTATGAAAATTTTAGACGGTTCGAGCCAAGCTGAGAAATTTAGCTTTTTGGAATTTACGTTTTTAATTTTTCTTGGGTCTGCTCCCACTTTTGGCACTGCTACCGGAGCTGAAATGCGAACCCGAAGAACCTCTATGAGAACCAGGTAAAGCTTGACTTCCTCCTGCACCCCCAGAAGATGAATAAAAACCTCCTCCAGCAGAATAAAATCCACTTCTCAGGCTGACGCCAGATCTGGATACAGCTACATTTTTGGAAGAAAGGCCCAAGGAAGGGCATCTTATTTCGTTAGAGGGACTGTCATAATTTATGGTTACCCCTATCTTCTGGGCTACTTTCACATCAGGATTCCAATCCCTGAGGCGAATCGATGGAGCTCTATGAATGGGTCTCTGAGATAAAGAACCAACTTTGGCTGGAAATTCTTTTCCTGCAGTTTGAGGCATGAATTTACTGCTGCTAAAAGGAATTGTCCTCCATTCAAAGCTTGCTTCAGGCTTAGCTGAAGAAATTTTTGTTTTAGAGAATGCAGTTTTTTTCTTATTTGAAAAGGAGGAAAACACATATTTCCTTAATTTTGAGATAATGGCATTCCTTTTGAAGTCACCAACTGCTTTTCTATAAGGAGTCAAATCACAACCTTTTAACTTGGGCCTGGTAGAAATCTTCAGGTTTTTTACATCTCCTGAAATTTGCTCTAATCCCAGAGATACCTTCTGAAGGTGAGGAGTATTTAGGTCTTTAGTTTTGACCACAATTATGCCTTCAGGTATCTTTTTCAATAGGGAAATTGCCCTTTCATCATTTTTCTTTAAAGCATTAGCAAAATTCTGGTAGGCCTTTTTAAAACTTTTGGGAAGAGGATAGGGAGGGTTTTCTTTTCTTTGCAATTGATCTTTGCGGATTACATGAAGAATTTTCTGGCCTTTCTGATTTTCAGGTTGCCTGTAATATGCTGACTGCCAGTAATCATAAGGATAAGCATAATAGTAATAATCATAAGCACTGCTTAAATAATAATCTGGGTAATAATAGCCACACCAATCCCAGAGCGTCCAAGGTCTCCAGGTATAGTAGCCCATGTAAAAATTCCAAGCTACCCAAGCTGGAGCAAAAGCAGAGCCCGGCAGCCATATCCAGCCGTATTTTTTGTCCCAGAGCCAGAGGCCCAAATGATAGGGAACCCAACCCCAGCTTTCCTCAGGCACCCAGAAGAGCTGCCCTTGAATCTCTCTCCACTGACCATAAAAATAAGGCTGCCATCTCCCCCAAGGATAATAATCATTATAGTTAGGACGCCAGACATAACCGTAGAGACTGTTCCAGACCCATTCACCATAAACATTAGAGTATTTCTGAGCAAAATAAAAAACTGCTGGGGGCAATTTCTGGATAGGTTGGGGTAGAAAACTTTGTCCTTGATGAAGTGTCTTAAATTTTTCATTTATAACCTTATTCCAGAGTTCAAAATCAATCTCAGGTTCATACTTACCCAAAGTAATCTGGTCACTGGGGGAAACAGTCAGTCTCTGCAGTTTTTTAATCTTTTTTTTATGAAGATGCTCTTCGTCAGCTCCATATAAGACTTCAGCTTTTCCCAGCTTAACCTGGATATCTGTTTGACCATCCAAACCGGCCTGGACAATCGCTACTGTTTTATGGTCCATTTTGACTGCTGCCTTAGTTGTTATCACCTGGAATAGCTCTCGAGAATTGTACTTCTTGTACATAACATAAATTTGTCCTTTCTTAAGAATAAGGTTAGTTAACTTCTTTCGTGAACTAAGGCTCTGAGCCAGAATAGTTTCAATCTTTAATTCAGTATTGTGATCAAGCCTGATTATAGTCCCTGTATCAAACTGAATTTCACATCTCCGCTTGGCCGGAGTTATAATGACATCTCCTGTTGTTAAGGGGAGGTTTAAAACCGCTACTTCAGGTATTTTTTTCCCTTCTCTTAAAACGACGGGGTCTTGACCATCATTCATAACTTCGCTGTAGCTTATGTGGCCAAAATATATTTCAGTCTTGGGAGAATAAACATAGTCATAATTGGAATTAGCCAAAAGGAGAGCTGGCAGCAAAGAAAAAACAGCCAACAAAACTATGAAGCTTGTCCTTTTTAAGTTCATCTGCATTTCTTGATAATTATTTTATATTATTCTTTCAAAATATACAAATATATATGCAATATATATGCCAAATTTCTATAGTAAAAATTGCGGTTTTATCTCAATTTTTGTCCTCTCTTTTTTAGCAATTGTATCCTAAAGAAGACAAAGGGGCTCTTTGACGAAAAGTGGGTAATATACACATATAATAGTCAGCAGACGGGGTCAGACCTTCATAAGTTTCATAAATTATGCTTCTCTATTGATATATTTCGTCGGTCTGTAGGGGACAAAAGTTATTACAATTATTGTAAAAATTAAAGTTATGAAACTTATGAAGGTCTGACCCCACCTGGAATTCACAGACAAAGGTTGACTTTCAGACGAAAAACAAATTAGAATAAGATATCTTAAAAAAAAATTTAATAATTTAAGGGGAGGTGTTTATGAAAATAACACTTAGTGTCTTAAAAGCTGATGTTGGAAGCATTGGAGGTCATATAACTCCCAGCCAAGCATTGATCAATGAAGTTAGGAATTTCATCCAGGAAAATGGCAAAAATTTATTAATCGATTTCTATCTCAGTCATACTGGTGACGACATCGCTATTTTATGCACTCATGAAAGAGGTCGACTGGACGAAAAGATTCATAAATTGGCCTGGGATGCTTTCCTGGCTGGGACAGCTATGGCCAAAAAACAAGGCCTTTATGGAGCTGGCCAGGATCTATTGAAAGACGCCTTCAGCGGCAACATAAAAGGCATGGGCCCTGCTGTAGCTGAAATGGAATTTGAAGAGCGTCCCAATGAGCCCTTTGTCTTTTTTGCGGCTGATAAAACTGATCCAGGTGCTTATAATTTACCCTTCTACCTGGCTTTTGCTGATCCTATGTACTGTGCCGGCTTAATTTTAAGCCCAAAAATGAGTGATGGCTTCAGCTTTCACATCATAGATGTGGCCTACACAGAAAAAGATAAAATAATCGAACTTAATGCGCCTGAAGATCTGTATGACATTGCTGCCCTTCTCCGGGACAATGAAAGATACGTCATTGAAAGCATTTATTCCCGCCGGACTGGCAATAAAGCGGTAGCTATTTCGACCACTCGTTTACACAATATTGCTGGTAAATATACAGGCAAAGACGATCCGGTGGCTTTAGTCCGGGTCCAGGGTGAATTTCCCGCTACAGGAGAAGTTCTGGCTCCTTTTCATATCGGACATTTTGTGGCCGGGTTTATGAGAGGAAGCCATAATGGACCTCTGATGCCTTGTAAGCTGAACACTACCATTTCCTTCTTCGATGGTCCGCCTGTAGTTACTGGAGCTGCCTTTTGTGTCAAAGATGGTAAATTAACTGAACCGGCTGATGTTTTCGACCACCCCTACTGGGATTATGTCCGTACTAAAATTTCTGAAAAGGCCACGGCCATCAGGAGACAAGGATTTTCAGGAGCAGCTATGCTTCCTTATAGTGAGCTGGAGTATGGCGGTATTGTCCAAACACTCGAAAAACTGGATAAAAAATTTAAACTAAGAGATTAAAACCAGCTATCACAAAATAAATTGGAAATTATAGGCTGGCTTTGAACTAAGACTTTTAAATAAAATTTTAAACTCGAACCTCAAATATAAAGGCCTTAATCGAAGTCTTTTTCTAAGTTGATTATAAGCCATCAAAAATGAAAAAATATAAAAATCCAATCCCCACAGTGGATATTATAATTGAGATGGAAAGAGAAGAGGGAAAGGAGGGAATTGTTCTCATTAAAAGGAAAAACCCTCCTTACGGGTGGGCCCTCCCGGGAGGATTTGTTGACTATGGAGAATCCTTAGAACAAGCTGCGGTAAGGGAAGCAAAAGAAGAAACATCTCTTGATGTGAAGCTTTTATACCAGCTCCATACTTACTCTGATCCGCAGCGGGATCCTCGCCAGCATACAATCTCGACCGTTTATGTAGCCAAAGCTCAAGGCCAACCCAAAGCTGCAGACGATGCTCAACAAATTGGTATTTTTGCCCCTGAAGAAATCAACTTTCCCCTTGCCTTTGACCACCAGCAAATTTTAAAAGACTATTTCCAACAAAAAAGAAACAAAAATATAAAAAATAAGGAGGAATAAATGGGAGGAGGTATCTATCACGAATCAATTGATAAACTCAGCCCGGAAACAGTAGATCTCCATCGAGCTTTAAATTCTCTGATTGAAGAATTAGAAGCCATCAACTGGTATCAACAGCGAGTAGATGCTACAGACAATAAAGAGTTAAAAGAAATATTAGCCCATAACAGAGATGAAGAAAAAGAACATGCGGCCATGATTCTGGAATGGATTAGACGAAATGATCAAGCTATGGCTAAAGAATTAAAAACTTATCTTTTTCAGTCAGGAAACATTACTGACTTAGAAGAAGAGGAAAATGACTGAGGAAAGAGCATAAAAAGGGCTTTTCTCCAAGCAGATTAAGGTTGAATTATAAGAGCAGAAATTATATTATTACTGGCCATAAATTAGATAGATAGGGATGAAGAGAAAAAAAGAACAAAAGCAAAAGTCAGAACCGGAGACCCAGCTGAGAGAAATTTGCAAGGTTTGGGGACCAGCAGAGGCTGAGGTCATAAAAAGTTTTTTGGAAAGTCATGGTATTTCCTGCCTTTTCCGGGGACAGGTGGTCCAATCTGTACATCCTTTTTCAGCTGATGGACTAGGGGAAATAAAGATATTGGTTACTGAAAAAAACTATTCCTTAGCCAAAAAACTCCTGACCCAAAAAGAAAAGCTCTGAATAAAAATCTTTTTCCCTTCCCTTATTAATCTTCCCGCTTTTTCTCGTGCCAAATATAGTGCTTAAGCCTAGGTCTCTACTATATATGGAAAAATATAGAAAATAAAAAAAATAAATGGATTTTTTTTATATTTTTTTCTTGACATTGGTTTATTTCTTCCATATATTTTAGGAAAAAACGGGACGAAACGGGACAAAGTGGGAAATTCGTTAATTGGAAGTTATTCAGCCAGGTTTGATAAGAGCGGCCGCATTAAAATTCCGGAAAAATTTCGAGCAGCCATTGAAGAGGAATACGGAAAAGAACTTTTTATAACTTCTCTAACTGATGAAGCAGTCCAAGTTTATCCCCTTTCTGTCTGGGAAGAGTTAACGGGCATTGCCAATGAAGGAGCCCTTCATCTTAAGCCCACGGTCAGGAAATTCATGCTTAGAGTCAACAGAAAGGGAATGAAATACAATATAGATTCTAAAGGCCGGATCTTAATTAATCAATCACTGAGAGAAAAAGCTAAATTGGAGGACGAAGTCGAAGTTATTGGTCTTTCCAATCATCTGGAAATCTGGAACAAAGACATTCTTGATGAAGCCCTAGAAGAAAAGCCTCTGACCAATGAAGATTTTGAAAATATGGCCGAGCTCCTCCCTCAGGAAAAAAATAAATGACTACAGGCGTTCATACTCCTGTCCTTTTAGAAGAAGTAATGGACTATTTGGCTGTAGCCAGAGAGGGAATTTATGTCGATTGTACTCTGGGGCTTGCTGGCCATGCCTTACAAATCGTAAAAAGGAATCCAAAAGCATTCCTTATTGGTTTTGATATCGATAAAAGTTCCCTTCTCTTAGCTAAAAAAAAACTCAAGCCTTATGCCAATAGAGTTGAACTCTATCATTCAGATTTCAGGTATCTGCCTGATCTTAATATTGATTTCTCCCATATTAGAGGAGTACTCCTTGATCTGGGGCTTTCTTCTTTCCAACTTGATTCTCCCCAAAGGGGATTCAGCTTCAATCAAGAAGGACCACTCGATATGAGAATGGATTTACGTCACAAAGTCACCGCTTCAAAATTAATAAATAAATATCCAGAACATAAGCTTGCCCAGCTTTTTTTAGAATATGGCGAATTCAGACAGGCAAAAAAACTGGCTAAAGAAATCGTCCGCCAGCGAAAAATCAAAAAAATAGAAACAACCACCGAGCTACGTCGCCTTGTGGAAAAAATATGTCCTTCAAGACCCCAAAAAGGTAAAATCCATCCGGCCGCTAAAGTCTTTCAAGCCTTGCGTATCGAGGTTAATCATGAGTTGAAGGGTCTTGATAACTTTTTGATAAAAATAATCAACAAGCTACCTCCCTCAGCACGATTAGTAGCTATTTCTTTTCACTCCTTAGAAGACAGAATAATTAAACATACCCTGGCCGAGCTAGCCTCTGGAGTAAATACTCAGCCTTTGCTCAAAATTTTAACCAAAAAGCCGGTAGTCCCTACAACGGAAGAAATTTCTCTCAATTTTAGAGCCAGGTCAGCCAAACTAAGGGCAGCCGAAAGAATCTAATGGTTAGGAAAAAACTTAACAAAAAAGAAATATTGATGGGCCTGGTTTTGACTGTTCTGGCCATGCTTGTTCTTATTTTTTACGTCTGGAACCAAATTGAATCGGTCAGATTGGGTTACAAGATAGGCCAGCTTGAAGAAAGACTTCTTACCCTTAGGAAAGAAGTAGAAAAGTTAGAGGCTGAAAAATCCTCACTCTTGGCTTTAGAAAAAATAGAAAAAATTGCTAAACAGAAATTAAAAATGGACAAGGTCAAAAAAGAACAAATTATTTATGATGAATTTAAACCTTGCCCATGATTTGTTCAATAGTAATCATTGCGAATTTGGAAATGATTACATGACAATAAGAAACAAATAATATCTAATGAGTAGTCTCTATCAAAAAAAGATAAAAAAAAGGACAATTATTTTTACTGTCTTTTCTTTACTATGGGTTACTGTTATCATTTTCCGTCTTGTTCAACTTCAAGTTTTGAAACATAATCAGCTAAAAGCTGAAGTTAATGTCCAGAACAGAAGTATTCATACCATTCAGCCCAAGAGGGGAACCATCTATGACTGCCAAGGAGAAATTTTGGCCCGAAGTATCCCCACCCCTTCTATCTATTACACACCTTTAAAAGATGAATCGCCAGAAAAGCAAATATTAAAGATTAAGAAATTAAAAACAGTCATCAGCCTCTCCAATCAAGATTTACAAAAAATCAAAAAAAGAATAAAAGCTGACGTCCCTTTCATCTGGGTAAAAAGGAAAATTACCCCAGCCCAAGCCCAAAAGGTAAAAAAACTTCATTTAAAAGGGATTCACTTTACTGAAGAAACAAAAAGATTTTATCCCCAAGGAAGACTGGCTGCTCAAATCTTGGGAAGAGTGGATATCGACGACTCGGGAGCATCAGGAGTAGAACTTAAATATAATTCTCAGCTAGCAGGCAAGAAGGGTAAAAGGCTTATCTTAAGAGACGCCAAGCAAAGAAAATACCACTTTGAAACCCTCGAGGAGCCTGTTCCAGGAAATGATCTCGTTTTAACCATTAACAGCACCATTGAATACATTGCCGAGACTGAATTAGCCAAAACTGTAAGAGAAAAAAAAGCTAAGTGGGGAACTGTTATCATTAGCAATCCTGTCTCTGGAGAAATCCTGGCTATGGCCAATTATCCCACTTATGACCTCAACCATCTCCCTTCCAATCCATTACTTATAGACAGGATCCAGGCTATCCATAACATTTTTGATCCTGGCTCAACTTTCAAGATAGTTACAGCAGCCGCAGCCATGGAATCTAAATCGGTAGCTTTAGATCAGGTTTTTGATTGCAGCAGCCAGGTTATTTCCCTAGCTGGCAAGACTTTCAGAGATTACCATAAATTTGGCTTGCTTTCCTTTCCTGAAGTCATTATTCATTCTTCCAACGTAGGCACCATTCAAATTGGTCAGCAGATAGACTCCAAAGTTCTTTATCAGACAATAAAATCTTTCGGATTTGGCCAAAAAACTGGAATTGACCTGCCGGCCGAAGAAAAAGGACTTCTTAGGCCTCCCAACCAATGGTCAAAAATATCAAAGGCTTCCCTTTCTATTGGCTATGAAATTTCTGTAACTGCCCTTCAAGTTCTCCAAGCCATCAACACTGTTGCTAATAAAGGAGTAGTAGCCAAGCCTAAAATTGTCAAAGCTATGCTCTCCTCCAATAAGCAGACGACGGGTGAACCAGCCTATTACCGAAGGGTTATCTCTGAATCAACGGCCAATACCTTGATCTCAATCTTAAAAAAAGCAGTAGAGGGAGGCACAGGTCAGGCCGCCCAAATTAAAGGCTACAACATTGCTGGCAAGACAGGAACTGCCCAAAAATTTAATCCCGTCACAGGTCGCTATTCTTCATCTTCTCATACAGCTTCTTTTGTAGGTTTTGTCTGGGATAAAAAGCCCATTTTCTCGATGATTGTGGTCATTGATGATCCTCAGGGACAGTACTACGGAGGTCAGGTCTCAGCCCCAATTTGGCGGCGCATTGCCAGCCAGATTCTCCGCTACCTGGGAATACCGCCTCAACTCGAAGGAACAAAGACAATAATCGCCGCCAATCCCTGGAGATTAGAAAACTGATGAAACTTAAAGATTTGTTAGCCGGAGTCTCCATTTTGGATTTTGCCGGCAACCAAGACCAAGAAATTAAAGGACTAGCCTACTCTTCCAAAGAAATAAAACCTGGATTCCTGTTTGCTGCTTTAAAGGGAGAGAAAACAGATGGCTACCTCTTTATCCATGAAGCCAATCAGAAAGGAGCTGTGGCTTTTTTAAGCGAAAGAGAAAGCCCCCAAAACTTTAATAAAAGCTGGATCCAAACTGCTGATGCTCGTCTAGCACTGGCTCTTTGCTCGGCTAATTTCTACGCTCATCCTTCCCAAAAAATGAAAGTTGTGGGTATAACTGGAACCAAGGGAAAGACTACGGTGACTTATTTGCTGGAAGCTATCTTAAACAAAGCTGGCTACGCCCCTGGCGTTATTGGCACCATATCCTATCGAGGGCCGGGGATAAAAATAAAAGCCCAAAGAACCACTCCAGAAGCTCCTGATCTCCAGAAGATTCTAAGCCAAATGGCAACCGGAGGAGCCACTCATTGCCTGATAGAAGTTTCCTCCCATGCCCTAGAGTTAAAACGAGTGGCGTGCATCGGTTTTGATGTAGCTGTTTTTACTAATTTAAGCGGCGAACACCTTGATTATCATCACTCTATGGACAACTACTTTGCAGCCAAAAAAAAACTTTTCTTTCTTAATAAGAAAAAGCGAATGGCTGTCATCAATATAGATGACTGGTGGGGGAAAAAGCTAATAGAAGAAGTACCAACAAGTGTCATATCTTATGGGTTGGAAAAGAAAGCCATCATCCAAGCTCAAAAATACAGCCTTAATGATCGTGGCCTCAAACTCCAAGTTAAATACCCTGGGGGAATAGTAAACCTCTCCTCTCCCCTGCTCGGGCTTCCAAATATTTACAACATCTTAGCAGCAGTGGCCACCGCTTTAACCCTCAGCCTCCCCTTGCCAGCTATTCAACAAGGTATATCTTCTCTTCAGGGTGTACCAGGACGATTCGAAAAAATAAAAAATTCTCAAGGTTTAAATATCTTTGTCGATTACGCCCATACCGATGATGCCCTCCGAAATTTGCTGGAAACAGTCCGCAAATTTAATCCTCCCCGTATTATCTTAGTTTTCGGGGCTGGAGGCGACCGCGATAAAAGCAAAAGAAAGAGAATGGGAAAAGTAGCCAGCCAGTTGGCAGATTGGACGATCATCACCACAGACAATCCCCGCTCAGAAGATCCTCTGGCCATTATTGCCGAGATCGAACAGGGTTTCATGACAGAGGGTTCAAAGAAATATGAAATCGAACCTGATCGAAGAGCTGCTATCCACAAAGCTCTTCTTATGGGGAAAAAAGGAGATTATATCTTAGTGGCCGGCAAGGGCCATGAAGATTATCAAATAATCGGCCGCAGAGTTATTCCCTTTGATGATGGCTGCGTCATAAAAGAAATTCTCAAAGAGATGGAGTCCAAAGACATTGGTTAATCTAAGTTTAGAGCAAATTGCTGTTAAAACTGGGGGAGTTATCCTTCAAGGTTCTCCTTCCCTTATTTTCACCAGATTCAACATAGATTCCCGGAAGACAGAACCAGGGGAACTTTTCTTTGCTTTAATAGCCAACCGAGATGGACATGATTTTGTAGTAGAGGCTATCCGCAAGGGAGCCGCAGCCGCCGTAATTTCAAGAAAAATCGATTCCCTACCCAGCCAGGTGGGTCTGATCAAAGTCAAAGATACTCTTTCGGCTCTCCAACAGTTGGCTGCTCATGTTCTTTCCGAGCATCGAGTGAAGGTAGTAGGCATAACTGGTAGTTCTGGCAAAACAACCACCAAAGAATTTGCAGCCCAGTTGTTGAAACCAGTTTTTAATGTTCTTAAATCCAAGGGAAATTTCAACAACCAAATCGGCCTTCCTCTATCTCTGCTTAGCCTGAACGACAAGCATGAAGTGGCTGTGCTGGAAATGGCCATGAGTGCTCCCGGGGAGATCATGGATCTGACTAAAATTGCCCCACCAGATATAGCTGTCATTACCAATATCAACCCTGTCCATCTCCAATTTTTTAAAAATATTGAGGAAATTGGAGCAACTAAAAAAGAAATACTGGAAGGAACAAAGCCAGAAGGAGCAGCCGTTCTCAATGGAGACGACTCTCGGGTAAAAAATATCTCCAAAGATTGGAAGGGAGAAAAAATATTTTTCGGCCTCTCATCTCAATGCCAGATAAGAGCAGAACAAGTAAAGAAATGTGGCTTTAAAGGAATGAAATTTGATTTTGTTTACGGCCACTTTCATAAACAAGTTGATTTTCCATTTTTTTATGAAAGCTTCCTTTACAACTTCCTAGCGGCCGCGGCTATTGCATTTAAGCTGAAGGTGCCTTTTGAGGCTCTCCTTAGTCAAATAAAAAAATTAAAGCCTCTTCCAGGTAGAGGTGTTCTTATTCGCCTTAAAAAAAACATTAAAATCTTTGATGAATCTTATAATTCCAATCCTAAGGCTCTGGAGGCAGCCCTAAGGGGGCTATCCAGTTTGCCCGGCCGCAGAAAAGTAGCTGTCTTAGCAGATATGTTGGAGTTGGGAGCAAAAGAGGTTGAATTTCATCGCCAGGCTGGAAAACAGGTGAGCAAATGGGGATGGGATAGGTTGATAGCTATAGGCCCTTTAAGTATTCACTTGGCCGAAGGAGCTATGGCCGCCGGTTTGAGAAAAAATCAGATCCATATTTTCCAAAATTCAGAGGAGGTGGCCGCTCAAATATGGTCTCTGGTTGAGGAGGGAGATTTTATCCTAGTTAAAGGTTCAAGAAAAATGGAGACAGAAAAGATCATCGAGAAATTGAAATCAGGAGAGAATTAGAATGTTATATTACCTCCTGGTACCGCTCAAACAATACTACATTTTCTTTAATGTCTTCCGCTACATAACCGTCAGAACTGCTCTGGCCGGCATCACTGCTCTATTGATGAGCTTTATCCTTGGACCCCTGGCTATTAAGTTCCTCAAAAAATATCATCTTGGTGAAGAAATAAGAGCCGAGGGCCCTCAATCTCATTTGCAAAAAAAAGGCACTCCTTCTATGGGAGGATTGCTCATCATAGGCTCAACCATTATCCCCACTCTCCTTTGGGCTAATTTAAGCGATGTCTATCTCTGGATAGCCATGGGCACTATGATCTGCTTCGGCCTTTTAGGCTTTTGGGATGATTATCTTAAAATAAAGAAAAAGAACTCAGGCCTTATCATCCGCCGTAAATTAATTTTCCAAATAATATTAGCAACCCTCGTGGCCGCTGTCCTTGTTTATTTAGGATTTCAAGGAGAATTCAGCCTGCGCTGGCAGCTTCCCTTTTTCAAAAAATGGGCCCCTTATCTAGGCTGGTTTTACCTTCCCTGGATTATGTTCATAGTTGTTGGCTCCTCCAATTCTGTTAACCTGGCTGACGGTCTGGACGGCCTGGCCATTGGCTTGACTCTTATCAGCGCCAGTGCCTTCACTGCTCTTTCCTATATTGCAGGCCATGCGCTCTGGTCTCAGTATTTAAATATTGCCCGGGTCCCCCGGGCAGCCGAATTAACTATTTTTGTAGGCGCTATGTCAGGAGCCTGTCTTGGTTTTCTTTGGTATAACTGTCATCCCGCCCAGCTCTTTATGGGTGATGTTGGAGCTCTGTCCCTTGGAGCCACTATCGGCATTGTTTCTATTTTAATCAAACAGGAATTCTTGCTTTTTATGGTAGCTGGTGTTTTCATCCTGGAAGCGCTGTCAGTTCTTCTTCAAATAGCTTATTTTAAGATAACAGGAGGCAAAAGGATATTTAAAATGGCTCCTCTCCATCATCACTTTGAGCTTTTAGGCTGGTCAGAAGAAAAGATCGTGGTTCGTTTCTGGATTGCGGCTGTCATCTTCGCTCTTTTTAGTCTGACCACTTTAAAGTTGAGATAAAATGAACCTCAAAGGTAAAAAAGTATTGGTTGTCGGCTTGGGAAAAACAGGCGAGGCGCTCTGCCGTTTTCTGCTTTCAAAGGAAGCCATTGTTAAAGTAAGTGATAAAAAAAGTGCCCAAGAATTAGGGGCTAAAATTTCTTTCTGGGAAGAGAAAGGAATTACCATTGAAACAGGAGAGCACAGACTCCAATCTTTTCTAAAAGCAGATTTAATTGTACCCAGTCCTGGAGTGCCTCCGATCGCTCCCCTCCAAAGGGCAGCCAGTAATGGTGTAAAAATCATATCTGAAATAGAGCTTGCTTCCAGATTTTTAAAAGGAAAAATAGTCGGTATAACCGGCTCTAATGGAAAATCAACCACGGCCGCCCTTACTTTTAAAATCCTTAAAGAGGGAGGGCTGCCAGCCTATTTAGCGGGAAATATCGGCACCCCTCTTATCAGCTTTGTCCAAAATAGTAAGCAAGAGGATATATACGTCACAGAAGTCTCTAGCTTTCAGCTTCAATATATTGAGCAATTCAAAGCAGATATAGCCGTTTTCCTTAATGTTTCGCCTGACCATCTTGATTGGCACCCCAGTTTTTCTGACTATTATCAAGCCAAAACAAAACTTTTAACTTTTCAGAACGGAGAAGAAAGAGCTATTCTCAATCGAGACGATCCTCTTGTCTGGAATTTACATTCACAGCTAAAATCAAAAATTTATGCGTTCAGCCAAAAGAAAAAGGTAAATCCTGGCTGCTTTCTCCAGGGCCAACAGCTAATAATTAGCAACGGCGGCCAGCAGCCACTTTTAGAAACTTATCAAATTCCTCTCTTAGGAAGTCATAACTTAGAAAATGTCATGGCCTCGGCCTTAGTCGGCCACCTTCTTTCCATCTCGCCCCAGACAATAAGCAACTCAATTAAAAGTTTCAAGGGGCTCGAACATCGTTTAGAATGGGTAACCTCAATAAGAGGAGTGGATTTTTATAATGATTCTAAGGCAACCAATGTCGAGGCTGCACTAAAATCAATTCAGAGTTTTAAGGCAAATATTATTCTTATTTTAGGAGGAAGAGACAAAGGAGGTGATTTTACAAAACTGGCTAAATCCATCCAGGAACGAGTAAAAAACATCATCTTGTTGGGGGAAGCTGCCCAAAAAATAAAAATGTCTTTAAAAAACATAGTCCCCATGAAAGAGGTCTCATCTTTAAAAGAAGCGGTTAAGGCTGGTTTTGAAACTGCCCGTTCAGGAGAAGTTGTCCTCCTGGCTCCAGCTTGCACTAGTTTTGACATGTTTAACAATTTCGAAGAAAGAGGCCGAGTCTTTAAGCAAGAAGTATTATCTCTCAAAAGAACAGCCAAAAAAGGGGAAACTTAAAAATGGAAATTTTTCGACCCTACGGTTTTGACAAGATTCTTTTACTGACCATCCTCAGTATGATTGCAATTGGCCTGCTGATGGTTTTCAGTTCCTCCGGAATTCTGGCCAGCGAAAAATATCATCAGCCGTTTTATTTCTTTATAAACCAAATCATAGTGGCTGGCCTAGGTATTATTCTAATTGCCTTTATAATTTCTGTAAGAAAACCTCTATATCAAAACTCTTATGTTATCTATGGGCTTTTATTTCTTTCCATCTTCCTCTTAGCTCTCTGTTTTTTTATGCCTGCCGTAGGCAATACCAACCGCTGGATTCAATTTTTTGGCCTTAGATTTCAGCCCTCGGAACTGGCCAAGCTAAGCTTGATTCTCTTTCTAAGCTGTTATCTAGGGCAAAAAAAAGATAAGCTGCAAGAATTTCGTGCTCTTATTTTTCCTTTGACTATTCTTTTCCTTTTTATCTTATTGATAATCAAGGAGCCGGATTATGGAACAGCCCTTTTAATCTGTGTTATCTGTTCAGTACTCCTTTTTATAGGGGGAGTTAGACTTAAACACTTTCTTATTTTGGGAACGAGCTCACTCTTACTTTTTACCTTTTACCTCTTTCATGCAAGCTACAGATTAAACAGAATTTTCGCCTTCCTTTCTCCGACTAAAGATCCTCAAGGTACTGGCTTTCAGGTCATCCAATCCAAGCTGGCGGTCGGCGCGGGAGGACTATTCGGGGTAAGCCTAGGGAAAAGCACGCAAAAGTTATTCTTTTTACCCTGCGCTCATACTGACTATATTTTTGCCATTGTTGGCGAAGAATTTGGGCTTATTGGCACTCTGGCTATTCTGACTTTATTTATCATTTTTTTATGGAGAGGAATAGTTATTTCCCTGCGAGCACCAACCCTCGTCAGCCAGCTAATTGCAGCTGGACTCACTCTGGCTATCTTTACTCAGGCCTTATTAAATATAAGCGTTGTCCTAGGATTAGGTCCACCCACCGGTCTTCCCCTGCCTTTAATCAGCTTTGGTCGTTCTTCTCTTCTCTGCACCTTGCTAAGTATTGGCATTCTCCTTCATATTTCCCAGAGAAGGAGCTACCGACGAAGTAAAAATGAATAAAAAGAGAATTATCATAAGCGGCGGTGGTACGGCTGGCCATCTCTACCCAGGACTGGCTGTAGGCCAGAAGCTAAAGGAAAAAAATCCCAACTTAGATCTTGTATATGTAGGCAGCAGTCGAGGGCTTGAGAAAAAGATAATGAACCATTATCAAGTTGATTTTATTCCCATGAAAATTGAAGGCTTAAAAGGAAAAGGACTGAAAATCATTAAATCTCTCTTCCTCATTCCTTTTTCTCTTTTAAAATCCTGGATTTTGTTGAAGCGTTTTAAACCTGATTTGGTGATTGGTGTAGGAGGTTACAGTTCAGGCCCAATTGTCCTCCTGGCCTCTTGGCTGAAAATCCCAACCCTGATCCTTGAGCAAAACCTAAAGCCAGGTTTTACCAACCGTCTTCTTATCCCCTGGATCAGAAAAGCAGTAGTGGCCTTTAAGGAAAGTTTACCGGCCTTCAAAGGAAAAGGCATTTTCATAGGCAATCCTGTTAGAGAAGAGTTTTATAATCTTCAACCCAAAGAAAAAGATAGCCATAAACTGACTGTCCTTATTTTTGGAGGCAGCCAGGGCAGCAATTTTTTAAATAAGGCAGTGGTCGAGGCTCTTCCCTATTTAAGCCAAGTCAAAAAAAACTTAATAATCCTCCACCAAACAGGAAAAAATGATTTAGAATGGGTTAAACAAAGCTATCAACAACACGGATTTAAAGATGTTGTCGTAGCTCCTTATTTTTATAACATAGATCAATATTTTCAAAAATCTGATTTAATTATAAGCCGTGCCGGAGCCACCACCATCGCTGAATTAATAGCCGCACGCAAGGCCTCGCTTCTTATCCCCTTTTCAAAAGCGACTGATAACCATCAGCTTCTCAATGCCAGATATTTAGAAAGAATGAAAGCGGCTGAAATTATGGTCGAAGAGGAATTAAGACCACCCCTTCTGGCCGAGAAAATAATAGATTTTCTAAAGAATAGAGCCAAGATAAATCAAATGGAGAAAAACCTGGAGGCTTTAAGCACAGAAAATGTAACCGAAAAAATTGCTTGCCTCTGTCTGGAAATGATGGAGGCTGGATGACAAGGAGTGACAATTGGTAAAGAAAATTTACAATAAGCTGAAACACATTCACATGATCGGAATCGGCGGGACAGGAATGAGCGGCATCGCTGAAGTCCTCCTTAACCTCGGCTACCAAGTTTCCGGCTCGGATATCACTGCCAACCAGGCCACTCAAAGATTGTCTATCTTAGGGGCCAAAGTATATATCGGCCATAAAGCTGAAAGAGTAGAAGGAGCTGATGTGGTGGTTATTTCCTCAGCTATCAAAGATGGCAATGTGGAAGTTGAAGAAGCCAGGAGGCGGAAAATACCTGTCATTCCCAGAGCAGAGATGCTGGCTGAGCTGATGAGAATGAAATATGGAGTAGCTGTGGCCGGCTCCCATGGTAAAACTTCTACTACGTCGATGATTGCTCACGTCTTAGAAGCTGGCGGTTTTGATCCCACCATCATCGTCGGCGGCCGCCTGAATACTGTCGGTGCCCACGCCAAGCTGGGCGCCGGAGATTTTATTGTGGCCGAAGCAGATGAAAGTGACCGCTCCTTCCTTTACCTCTCTCCCTTTATAGCAGTCCTGACCAACCTGGATGAGGAACATCTGGATCAGTACCAAAACGTTGAGGAGTTGAAGCGGACATTTGTTCATTTCGCTAACAAAGTCCCCTTCTACTGCCCTGTGATTCTCTGCCTGGATGACCCCAATCTCCAAAGTCTAATCCCTTCCCTTGACCGCAGGCTAATCACTTATGGCTCATCATCTCAAGCAGATATTTTTATCAGCCAGTTAAAATTTAAAAATTTCTCAAGTTCTTCTATCCTCTTTTGGAAAGGAAAAGAGCTGGGAGAACTAAGACTTAATGTTCCCGGAAAACACAGCGTTTTTAACGCCATGGCTGCGGTAGGGGTTGGTCTGGATCTGGAAATACCGGTTCCCAAAATATTTAAAGGACTGGAAAATTATAAAGGCATAGGCCGCCGCTTTGAGTTAAAGAAGATAGTGGATGATATAATGATTATCGAAGATTATGCTCATCATCCAACTGAAATAAAAGCGACTCTGGAAGCAGCCAAAAACGGTTGGGGACGCAGAATTGTCGGCATTTTTCAACCCCATCGCTACAGCCGTCTCTCTTTGCTTATGAAAAACTTTGCCACTTCCTTTAACCAGGCAGACATCCTGCTTGTAACTGAAATCTACCCGGCTGGAGAAAACCCTATTCCAGGGGTAACAGGTGAAGCTCTTTATCAAGAAATAAAAAATTTTGGCCATAGAGATATCTTTTTTGAGCCAGACATGGTCAAAATTCCGGCTTTAGTTAAAAAAATCGTCAAACCCCAGGACATGGTGATTGTCATGGGGGCAGGAAGTATTTATCGTATTATTCCTGAAATTATTAAAGCCCTGGAAACTGAGAAAGGAATAAAAAAATAATGGCTGTTAATCTTAACTCAACTGTTAAATACCGCCCTCAATCTTTGCTTTCTAACTCTTTCAGCTTCAGGCGCCAGCAGGGAAAAATAAAAACTAAAAAGATTCAGAGAAAAATCAAAGTGAAATTTGGACACCTCGTATTGGCCTTCTTCTTCCTGGTTGGAATATTCGTCCTTATCCAGCAAATATATCTCTTTCTCATTTCCTGGAACTACTTCGAGGTCAAAAACATCGAAGTTGTCTGCCAAAAGACTGAACTCCAACAACAAATAAAGGAATCTTTACAGGGAAAAGAGATGGGAAATATCTTTCTTCTCAACATAGAACGGCTCCAAAATCAACTGGAAAGAAACAGTTGGGTAAAAAGTGTTTATATCAGAAAAATATTTCCGGCTTCGTTGAAGATAAATATTGAAACCAGAAAGCCGCTGGCCGTCATTAAGCAAGATAATTTTTATCTCATAGATAGAGATGGGGTTTTCCTGGAAAAAATCAACAGACAAGATTATAGTGACCTGCCTCTTCTGGTCGACTCTAATAATTTTCAGCAAGATTTCAAAGATAAGCTCTGTTTGGCCTGGGTTTGTCTGGACAGTTTGCTACCCTCTCAAAGAAATAGAGTTGAAGCTTTAGACCTCTCAGATTATGAAAATGTATCGGTTAGGCTTAAGGGATTAGAAATGAAGCTCAAGCTGGGCTGTGACCATTTCTCTGAAAAGCTGAGTTTTTTTCAAGATTATCTTTCCAAGCTGGAGAAATTTAGACCGCTCGAATATGTAGATCTTCGTTTTGAGGACCGTCTCTACCTTAAACCACTACTGCCCCAGCTGGCCAGTCTTAATTCCAATTCAGAAAAGGAGGAAAAATAATGCCAAAAAATTCTTATATTGTCGGCTTTGACATCGGGACCAAAAAAGTAGCAGCTATTATTGGCGAAATTACCGAAGAGAAAAAAATAGAAATTATAGGTATTGGCTCAGCCGATTCCAAAGGCCTGAGAAAAGGAGTGGTTGTTAACTTGGAAGCTACAGTAGAGGCCATCAAAAAAGCTCAAGAAGAAGCGGAGTTGATGGCTGGAGTGGAAATTGATTCAGCTTTTATCGGCATTTCAGGGGCTCACATAAAAAGTTTTAATTCTCGGGGAGTGATTGCTGTCTCCGGCAAGAATAAAGAAATCAGCCGTGAAGATATCAGGCGAGTAATCGACCAGTCAAAAGCTGTCTCTATTCCTCCTGATAGAGAAATTATTCATATTATTCCTCAGGAATTTGTGGTTGATGAGCAGGATGGAATTAAAGACCCTCTGGGTATGAGCGGCATCAAGCTGGAAGTTAATGTCCACATTGTCACCGGAGCTATTACTTCTGTCCAGAACTTAAGAACCTGTGTGGCCCGGGCCGGGATTGAAATCAAACAGGTCGTCCTCAATCAGATCGCCACCAGTAATTCTACTCTAACCCATGATGAAATGGAATTGGGGGTAGGTCTGATTGATATCGGCGGCGGCACCACTGAAATCGCTATTTTTGAACGTGGAAGTCTCTGGTATACCTCCATTATTCCTATTGGCGGTGATAACTTCACCAACGACATTGCTGTCGGTCTCAGGACTCCCATCCCTGAAGCTGAAAAAATCAAAAAGAAATTTGGCTGTGTGACTTCGCCTCTTGAAGATGAACAGGAAACAATAGATGTGCCTTCAGTTGGACGGGGCAAAAAGCCGCGGATTGTTTCCCGCCAGCTCTTGGCTGACATCATCCAACCGCGAGCTGAAGAAATTTTTCGTCTGGTCGATAACGACGTCAAGCGCATGGGGTATGAAAAATCTCTTAATTCAGGGATTGTTCTCACTGGGGGTACAGCTCTTCTTGATGGTCTGGAAGAGATTGCTGAGGAAATCTTTGATTTACCGGTAAGACGAGGCGACCCCAGTGGCGTCGGCGGTCTGGTCGATAGAGTAAGCACACCTGACTATGCCACAGCGGTCGGGCTCGTCCTTTATGGATATAATCAATTGAAAGAGAAAGGTTTCTCTAAAGATAGAAAAAAAGGTTTTTGGGCCAAAGTCAAAGACTGGCTCAAAGAAGCATAGGAGGAAAAATGAATGAATCAATAAAAGGGAAATTAAAATTTCATCTAGTTGAGGAGCGTTTTGGAGCTAAAATCAAAGTAATAGGCATCGGAGGAGGAGGAGGCAACGCCGTAAACAGGATGATCGAAACCAGGATTGAAGGAGTAGAATTTATAGCTGTCAATACTGATCTTCAAGCGCTGAGCACCAATAGAGCAGGCACTAAGGTTCAAATTGGAGCTGAACTTACTAAGGGGCTGGGCTCAGGAGGTAGGCCTGACATCGGCAAACAAGCAGCCATGGAAGATACCGAAAAACTCAGCGAACTCATCCAAGGTGCTGATATGGTTTTTCTGACCGCTGGCTTAGGTGGAGGAACAGGCACCGGAACAACACCTGTTTTGGCCAAATTGGCCTCAGAAATGGATATTTTAGCTATTGCTATTGTTACCCTTCCTTTTGAATTCGAAGGCAAAATAAGAGCCAAACAGGCCGAAGACGGCTTAACTGAACTAAAATCTGTGGTAGATACGGTCATCTCAATACCCAATGAAAGGCTTCTCCAGACAGTCAACCTGGATACCTCCATTCAGGATGCTTTCAAAATGGCTGATGATATTTTACGCCAGGCAGTCCAGGGTATTTCTGATCTTATAACAAGACCGGGACTGATTAATCTTGATTTTGCTGATGTCAAGTCTATTATGAAGGGCATGGGCATGGCCTTTATGGGAACAGGCATAGCTTCAGGAGACAACAGAGCCGTTGATGCTGCCCAAAAAGCTATCTCAAGTCCCCTTCTGGTCGACACCTCCATTGAAGGGGCTCAAGGAGTGCTGATTAACATCACTGGTGGCAAAGACATAACCCTTCATGAAGTATCCAAAGCTTCTGAGCTAATCCATAGCCTGGCCCATCCTGAAGCTAATATCATTTTCGGAACAGTCATTGATGAAAACATGAAAGAAATGGTCAAAGTGACTGTAATTGCTACCGGGTTTGAGACCTCGGCCCGAGAAGTCATGGGTAGCGAAGAGTATGCTTCTTCACATTCAGAAACTCCTCCTCCCTTCGAAGTCCAAAAAGAAACGCCTCCTTATGTTTTTGAACCCAAAGGAAGTGAAGTTCTCTGGAATAAGCCTGCCTGGGAAAAGCGCTGGGAACCTTATGAGACACCGTCCTTTATCCGCAAAAACAAACATACTCCGCTGCGAAAAAACACTCATGAGATCAGCTGATCTTATTGTTAGCAACTGTCATCAGCTCCTGACCTGTGAAGGGCCTCTGCCCAAGAGGAAGGAGGCCCTCCAGGATGTTGGCCTTCGAAAACAGGTCTGGATCGCTTCTCACCGGGGAAAAATAGTTTTTATCGGTAGCCAACAAGAATTCGAAAAAGGAGTCAAAGTAGAACAGAATGCTGAGATTATTGATGGCCGCAAATTAGTAGCTCTACCTGGCTTTGTTGACAGCCACACTCATCTCCCCTTTGCCGGCACTAGAGAAGAAGAATTTCTCTTGCGCCTTAAAGGCTATAGCTACCAGCAACTTGCCGAAAAAGGTCTGGGCATTCAAACCACAGTCAAAGCTACCAGGAAAGCATCCAGAGAAGAACTTGTCTTTCTTTGCCTGGAAAGGCTGGACAGTATGCTTCGTATGGGTACGACCATGGTTGAAGCTAAAAGCGGCTATGGCCTTAACCTCCAGGACGAAATTAAACAGCTCCAGGCTATAAAAGAAGCAAACCAAATTCATCCAGTGGATGTGGTCGCTACCTTCATGGGAGCTCATGAAGTTCCGCCTGAGTATAAAAAGCATAAAAATGGTTATATTGAGCTTCTTATTCATGAAATTATGCCTGAAGTAAGGAAAAGAAATCTGGCCGAATTTTTTGATGTTTTCTGTGAGGAAAGCGTCTACTCAGTAGCCGAAAGCAGAAAGCTCATCCGGGCAGCTAAAAAGGAAAGCTTTAAAATCAGAATTCACGCGGATGAATTCTCAGCCCTGGGTGGAGCCGAATTGGCCGTAGAGGAGGGAGCTTTTTCAGCTGACCATCTACTGGCCGTGACTGAGACAGGTATTAAAAAATTAGCTGCTAGTAAAACAGCAGCCACCCTACTGCCAGCCGTACCTTTTTTTCTGAGGCAGAAGAAGCAAGCTCCAGCCCGCCAACTTATTGATGAGGGAGCAATTGTGGCTCTGGCTACCGATTTTAATCCAGGAAGTTCAATGACTGAATCCATGCTTTTTGTCCTCCAGCTAGCTGTCTTTACCATGAAAATGAGCGTTGAAGAGGCCCTCAATGCGGCCACAGCCAATGCCTCTTATGCTTTAGGCCGCGACAAAGAAGTTGGCAGCCTGGAAGTCGGCAAAAAGATGGATCTCATCCTGGCTGAAATACCCAATTATGCCTTC
>Ga0190349_1000113_pt1 | contig 29206 bp, 28 predicted proteins | sample 48721378_MG_FD_179798 | JGI IMG/M metagenome (GOLD analysis project Ga0190349, IMG submission 179798) | Hydrothermal vent microbial mat bacterial communities from Southern Trench, Guaymas Basin, Mexico - 4872-13-7-8_MG | ecosystem: Environmental > Aquatic > Marine > Hydrothermal vents >...
AGGGGTAGTATTCCCATGTAAGATGGTACCCTTATAATCTTACTTTCCCTTTTTTTCTTTTCTTTCTGCAATCGTATTCTATTTCATACATAATATTTTATATTTTCGTCTCTTTGTCAAGCAATTTTTCTTATCTTAAAATCCTCATGTATTAATAGCTATGTTGGATAAATCCTTTCCAGAAGTCTGGGAGGAGATGTTTTTCTTAAGCCTGAAACGCAAGCCGAAGTCGATTACCCGTCTGATGAACAGGATGGGAAAGACAGTTCTTCTTACCAATGATCCGGCGCTTGGACGAGAAGACATACTGAACCTCTACAGGAGGAAGGATGCGCTGGAGAAGATGTTCGATGTTATCAAGAATGAACTGGAATCAGGAAGATTGAGGGTCAGCTCGAAAGAAGCTATGGAAGGCCGGATATTCCTTACTTTTTTGTCCTTGATATTGTATTCAGAAGTCAGCCGGGTGATGAAAGAGAATGACCTTTACAAAACGTACACACTTTCAGAAGTATTTTTTGAGCTTAAGAAATTACGCATCGTGACATTAACCAATGGAAAGAGTTATCTTACAGAGATTTCCAAGAGACAAAGGAACTTATTTGAGAAATTTGAGGTCCCGGTTCCTGTTGCCGCCTAGTTATTAAAAAATGCGGATTTTAGGTTAAAAGAAAAATAAGTAATGAGGCGACTTTATTAGAAGGGACACAAATACCTCTTGCCTCTCTTCCTGAACCTGGAGAATATAATTTAATAGTTAAAGTCAGGGACGAATTATTTAAACAAACAGCCAGTCAAAAGCTCAAATTCTTACTAACTTAACAAAATGGACATAATCAGTGATCTAATTTTTGTATCTTGGCCTTAAATCAAACTATTATTAAATTATGATAATTTTTTCTTCAGGACATAAAAATCTCTTTTGCGATTTCCAATAATATACCATCTAAAATCAACGATTTTATATCCCCTTTTCAAATAAGTCTCAAAGGCTTTTCTGGTGGCCATTCTCCATTGGAGGGGGATGTTGCGTATTTCTTTTTGAGGAACAACTGTCTCCTGAAGCATTAAATAAAAATCATAGGGAATTTCAATAAGCAAGAAGTCATTATCCAAACCAAGGTTAATTTTCTTGACAACTTCTAAGGCCAAAGGACGGGTTCGCCCTTTAATGTCTATAACATCAGAACTTACAGCCAGATTTTCTGATTTGATCAGAAAATCAAGATCATAATTAGGCTTTTCAGCTTTCTTTTTCAGATCCCAGAAAACATAAAACCTGTCGCAGGGAATATCTAGTCTATTTAAATTCCCAGCAAAATCCTTATAGAGGGCTTTTTTATATTCCAGAACTTCCATGCCAAAATGATGGATATTTCGGTAGGCATTAGTGCCAGTTAAAGGGTCATAAGTACAGGTTATAGCCTGAATTCCGAAGACCTCCAGGACAATTTCTCTCTGAAACTCCTTGATCAAAATGCCCAAGCCATAGTTCCGAAAGTCTTTTTTGACAGCAGTATAAAGAGAATAAAAAATAATATTGTCAGCTCTCCTGAAGGCCACCTCTTTATCTTTGACAGTAACAAAACCATAAGAAAAGCCGATGAAATGGGTCGGATCTTCTCTTAATCTACAGTTTTCATCTTCACAATAAACTCCAATGAAAAGACAACTGCCTAAATTAAAAAAATTTTCATTATTCATATTCCTCTTGCCAGGCAGGTTATCCTCTGGATCTCCCCATACTTCATACCTCAACTCTTCATATTTTTTATAATCCTCAGGATTTTCAGAGATTTCTACTTTGAACAAGAATCGTTTATCTTTTATTTTTTGAATCTTTTCTAGCTTTATCATCCAGCCAATCCTTAGGTAATTATCTCAATAAGATAAAATTCTAATCAATTATTTAACAAAAATGCAACAACTTAATTTCACCTCTTTATATTTTTCTCAAAGAGAAGCATTTCCAGAACCATGATAGATAATAATAAAGAAGATCATATTTATTATATGCAGCGATTTTCTTCCATCCGAGCCCCTAGTGTTGGTTGGGGATTCTTGGCAAGGATGGGGGAAAATCGCGGCCACATTTCATTTCTTTGTTAAAACTTTCATTCATCACGGTTCTGGAAATGCTTACTCCTCAAGAAAAATTTGAATTCCTTCAGTTTTTATTATAAGGTATCTATCTTCTCTGATGATTACCTCAATTATGATTACTATTAAAAAATGAAATCCAAGTTATTTAAACCTCGCCACCCTCATTGCTTTTACAGTGAGCCTAACATTTTAACCTTAATTAGGCTCGTTCTTTCTCTTTCCTTTTTTACTTTAGCTGTGGTCAAATTAAGTCCCACCTATAATTTTATTGGTCTGGCCATCCACTGGGTAGGAGATGTAGCGGATGGCTTTTATGCTCGCAAGTTCAAACAAGAAACAATTGTTGGGGCTGAAATTGATATCATTGCTGATCGAGTTGAGACTCTTTTCTTTTATGTCAATTTTCTCCATTTCCAACCCGAACTCTGGTTGCCAGCGGCTATTTATCTCTTAGATTTTGCCTTTATTGATTTTTATTTAAGCTACCAGTTCTTAAAGTATGATATCATCTCCCCCAACTATTTTTATAAAGTTGACCGCCCAGTTTACCGTTTGAATTACAGCCCCATAGCTAAATTCTGTAACTCTACAGTGGTTACTCTCATTCTGATTTTTTTGCCTCAGCTGAGGTTGGTGGCTGCTTTATTTGCTTTAATATTAATAGGAGTTAAAATATATTCCATTCAGCGTTTGAATAAAAATAAAAAAGTTGAAAAAAAATCATTGGTTCTAAAGGAGGAAACAAGCAAATGAATATGTCTTTAGGCCGCACTTTATCCTTGGCTACCAGAGGTGTCGCCAATTACTTTTTAAAGCGCCCCTTTTGTGTTTCTTTTGAAGTTACTTACAGCTGTAATGCTCATTGTAAACATTGCCATCTGGGTGGTCCTGTAAAAGACGAAATAAGAGCTACCCCTGAAGTCTTCGGTCTGCTCAGCCGCCGTTTAAAACCAGTTGTGGCCCAAGTCTCTGGGGGAGAGCCGTTGCTTCGTCATGACTTGGAGGATATTATAAAAGCCATTCAAAGGCCCCAAGCAGCTCCCTATATTGTGGTTACCACTAATGGAGCACTTCTCACCTATCAGAGATATAAGAGCCTTCGTCAAGCAGGAGTGGATGAATTTTCTCTTTCTTTAGATTATCCAGATGAGCGGCATGATGAGTTCCGAGGAATTCCCGGGCTCTTTAATAAAATCGAAAGGTTAATGGAAGCATTATCTTCAGAGAGAGATAAGGCCATCACTCTTTCCTGCGTTGTCCAAAGTGATAATTTCAGAGATCTTCTTAAATTGGCCACTCAAGCCCGAAAATGGGGTGTAAAAATGAATTACAGCACTTACACCTGGCTTAGAACTAATGATAAAAACTACTTAATTCCTCGGGAAAACTTAGGCGAATTTAAAGAAGTAATTAATCAGCTTCTTAATTTTAAAAAAGAGTATGGCACAATTTATACTTCAGCTTATGTTTTTAATAAAATGATAGAATTCTTTGAGAAACAATCACTTCCTGGCTGCCGAGCTGGAGAGAGGTTTTTCGTCGTCAACCCTGATGGAGGCCTTTCTCCCTGTGGCTTGATAATCAAAAGATACAAAACTCCTCAAGAAATGAAAAAACATTTTAAAAAGATTAATAAATGTAGCTTTTGTTATACCAGTATTCGAGCTAATTCGGAAAAACCAGCTAACTACCTGATAAAAGACAGCTTGAACTCACTTTAATAACTTAAATTAGAGAATTTAAAGCTTTAATGACTGACAACAACCAGAGCTTAAATTCTTCCTTAAAAAACAAGCAAGCCGTTGCCCAGTCAAAAATAAAAACCTTCATCTTTATCTTAGAAATCTTATTGGTCATTATTCTTCTCATCGTCTGGCTCAGCTCCAAATCTCTTCAACAAAGCAAAAGTTTATGGGTATTATTTTTCTATTGTTTTCCAGCTGAATTTCTCATCGCAGTTGTGCCTCATGAGCCAATTCTTCTCTATTTTGGCAAATTTTACCACCCCCTGACTGTAGCCTTAGTATCCTCAGTCGGAACTATGCTCACTGAAATGCTCAATTATTCTGCCTTCAAGTTTGTCACGGATATGAAAATTTTCCAAAAAATTCAGGAGAAAAAGACAGTTAATAAAATAATTAACCTCTTTAGTAAATCTCCTTTTCTAGCTCTCTGGATAGCTGGTTTTACTCCTGTCCCCTTCTATCCTTTCCGCTTTTTAGTAGTTATGGCTGGCTACCCTCTCAGCCGCTACATTTTAGCTGTTTTTTTGTCACGAACTCCGCGCTTTTTCCTTTTAGCCTGGGCAGGCCACGCTATTAAAATTCCAGATTACCTGTTAGTAGCCCTCTTTGCTATTCTTATCCTTTCTATGAATTATTCTTTTTTTAAAAATTATATAAAAAAGAGGCGTGAGCGGAAAAAAGACCTCTCTTGATTGCTATCCTCGATTTTTTCTGGTAAAAAATAGGGACAAATGATAGCCAATTAGCCATGAAAAATATTATCAAAAGCCATTCTCCTTCGCTCAGGATCTCTTGTATCGTAAACCCTCAAGCTGCTAATAAAAAATGGCAGCGGCGCCAACACATTAAATCCTATCTCCAGCAAAACCTGGACTGCCAGATCATCGATTTCCAAAAAAGTAAAACTCACACTATTCAACTGGCAAAAGAGCAAAGTCTACAAAGTGAGGTGATTGTGGCTGTGGGTGGAGATGGCACTGTAGCCGATGTTATTCAAGGAATAATCGAGGCTCAAAGGGGGAAACAAACCATATTAGGAATTCTTCCTTTAGGAAGCGGTAATGCATTTCGAAAATCGTTGGGAATTCCCAAAAATTTTAAAAAAGCCCTCAACATTATTAAAGAGATGAAAGCAAAAGAAGTAGATTTAATCTCGATTGAAGGCAGGACAGCGGGCTTTGTCAGTATTGGAGCCACAGCTAAAGTTACCCAGACAAAGCTCGAACATAAAATCCATGGCCTCTGGGGCCACCTTTTGGCCAGCAAGATCCTGCCTGTTTATCCCCGACTGGAGGCAGAAATTGAATTAATTGATGGCTTAGAGGACAACGGCCAGCCTTTTTTAAAAAAATTACTAAAGTTAAAGCTATTCGATTGTGTTGTGGGCAAGACAAATTTCTTCGGCTATAGCTGGAAAGTTGCTCCCCAGGCGAGAATAGACGATGGTTATCTAGATATTACTTTATTTGAAATTCCTGGAATAAAATATATACTAGCCTTTCCTTTTATATACTTCGGTATCTTCCAAAGAAGACAGAAGCACTTCAAGGCTAAAAAATTAACTATCAGAGGTCATAGTTTGCCCATTCAATACAATGGTGAATGGCTAGGAGAAAGGAAGGAAATTCAATTAGAAGTGTTGCCAGAGGCCCTAAAGATAATTAGTGGTTAGCTGGGGGCATAACAATGGCTCCTGTAATATAATCTCCCCATATTTCGGCTGTCCCTTCTAAGTAAAGAAGCCCTACATAAGCGGCCGTAGCTGCATCTAGCTCGTGAGTAGAGACTCCTTTGTATAGGCCTTTTAAACCTAATCTTTTTAAGCCTTTTCTGAGCTCAGCTGGATTACGCTTAGCTCGAGGAAACCCAAAAATATCCTGAGCTCCTCCTGGATAAACTTCAATTATATGGTGTCCCTTATTCTCAAGTTGATGGCCCAGATGAATACCCCTTTCTGTTAATTGCCTCATCCCTCCCAAAGTTATAGGAAAAAAAGGAATTTTTCTTTTTTTTAGTTCTAAATCACAAGCTCTGAAATGAAGCTTATTTTTCTCTTCAATGGCCTTTCGACCAGGAGGAAGAGTAAGAGGAGCGTCAATAGCCACTAAGTAAGGATTATTATCTTCAATATAGCTCAATATTTCCTGATCAGAATAAAGAATTCGGGCTTCAGACCCAACTGTCTTTAACAAATAGACGCCCGTAGGCCTGGTCTCGACACCAGCCAGATCAAGACCAATTACCATAACTTTCTGAATGGGATTCATGATTTTTAAGGTCAATAAAAAGACAATTCAGGCTGAATAAACCACGGATTGTAAAGCCTTAATGATAGAAACCGGGAAAACTCGATCAGCCAGTTTGTCAATATCTGCTAATGAGTTAATTCCCTTAATAGGCGAAGGAGCCGGGCCACTCGAGATTCTATCATATAAATCTGCTAAAGCAATTATGCTGCTTCCAAGAGGAATATTTTTTAAGTCTTTATCCATCACCCCTTCTTCCTCGACATAAAAATGGAAATAGCCAACCAGAATAGGCTCCACTTCTTTTAATAAAGAAGCAGTTGTTTTAAGCATCACTTGGTCTCTATCACTAAATCTTTCTTCAGGAACCTTTATCCCCTTTCCAATAAAATCAGCTACTTCTTTAAAAAGGGGAAGATTTGTCTGTAAATCTCCCGCATCATAAAGAAGAGCCGCTGATTTTATATTTTCCACATCTCTCTTAGGTAAACCAGCAGCCTGAGCTATCTCTCCTGCCAGCAGAGAAACTCTCAGAGAGCGCGGTTTTTCTTTATCAGCTACTTCTAAGTATTTGAGCATTATTTCCAAGACTCCGATATAAGCTCTTTTCAAATTTTTTAGCCTATTCTCTCTCTGTTCAGAAACTGTCCCAATTATTGCTCCTGTTAAGATTAAAAAACTTCCCCATGTAACCAGGTTTATAATTTCATCTATGGTCACACCCTGTTTAGCTCCAAAAAGGGCTCGGGAAAAAATAAGATAGAGGATTATGACCAGGATACAAAAAATACTGATTAACACGGCCTGACGTTTGCCAAGAAAATAACCGGCCAGAATTACAGGCAGGAAAAAAAAATTAAGAAATGAGAATTTATAATGAACAAGAAAAGCAATAGCCAAAATACCAATAAAAATAAGAATGACAAGAGTAACCTCGAAATGCTGGAGAATATAGCTTTTAAGTTTCCTCATAAAACTTACTCCTTCAAAAAGCAAGCTATTATGCTTTTTCCTGGGAATAATTAATTTCTAGAGATTTAATCACCAAAAACTTATCCAATTAAGTTCTTGAAAAATTTTATATCATCCCTAACCAGTTAAGTCAATATAAGCTTAGGCTCTATTACGAAAAGTGGGGGGTAATAAATATAAGACAGCCAACTAACGGGGTCAAACTTTCATAATTTGAGTTTTTTTTAGGTCAAAGCTATTTGCTCTTAAGAGAAACTCTATAAAAACTCAAATTATGAAAGTCTGACCCCATCGGGAATTCAGATTCATGAGCATCAATAACCCCACTTTTCGTCATAGAGCCTATAAGTTTAACTGGGGTAAGCGTTTCCACAACCTTAATAAAATAATAATTATGAAATGCATATTTAGAGGCAGCGATTTCCTTCCATCCGAAGCCAATAGGAGTGAGTGGGTAGCCTAGGCGAGGATAGAGAGAAATCGCAACCCCATTTCATTTTTTTTGAAAATATTCACTGCCTAAGGATATAGAAATGTTTTCTTCACCTGAAGACACCTCCATTTTTATGATATAATTCTCAGGCATTAAACTTTTGAACCAAGGAGGCATGGTGAAAAAAAAGCTAATTATAATTCTAACTTTAACATTTGGCCTGGCTGGCTGTGCTCCTCACTTCCATCTTGATTTTTTAGGTAAAGAAAAAATGGCAGAGGTTACTCTCCGGACCAGTCCAGCTAAAGAAAAAATTTTATTAATAGATATTTCCGGCATAATTACTTCCTCTCTCAAACCCGGAGTTCTCCAAAGAGAAGGAGACATTCTCTCCCGCGTTTATTATCGATTACAAAAAGCTGCTGATGATGAAAAAGTCAAAGGTCTCATTCTCAGATTGGATACACCTGGAGGAGAAGTAACAGCCAGTGATATCCTCTACCATGAAATTCTTAACTACAAAGAAAAGACTGGAAAGCCAGTGGTTGCCTTGATGATGGGACTGGCTACATCGGGCGGTTATTATCTTGCTTCTGCCTGTGATTATATTGTAGCTCATCCTTCTACTATAACCGGCAGTATTGGAGTCATTTCTATTTTTCCCAACCTGGAAGAGCTGATGAAAAAAATTGGGGTTAAAGTCAACGTAATTAAATCAGGTAAAATGAAAGATTCTGGCAGTTCTTTTCGAGAGTTAACAGAGAAAGAGAAAAAGATATTTCAACAGATTGTTGATGAGCTTTACCAAAGATTCATAGATGTGGTTTATGCTCAAAGAAAAGATTACATCTCTTTGGAAAAATTTAAAGAATTAGCCGACGGACGAGTTTATACGGCCTCTCAGGCCTATGAGCACAAACTTATTGATAAAATTGGTTACTTTGACTCTGCCTTTAAAAAAATTCTCTCACTGGCCTCTTTAAAAGAAGCCAAAGTAATTGCTTACACCTATTACCCTAAAATAAAAACAAATATTTATGCTTCTAGTCTAAAAAAACCTTCTCTTTCAGAAGAGAATAATTTAGAGAAACTTCTGCCTTCCTTAAAGAGTGGTTTTTATTATCTCTGGTTACCTAAAGCTGTTGAATAGCTGGCAACTATTTAGTACTCTCTAACCGCTTTGGATTAGCCTTCTATAACAGCCTTCACCTCGAAACTGGGAGCTTTTAAGATATGAGCCTCCACCGCACAGCTATGTACTGATCTGATAACGGCCTTTTTATACCTGGGAGGAAAATCCTGAGGTAGGCGTATTTCAATAAATATTTTTTCGATCATTCTGCTCTCGGGATTCTTTTCGGTAGTTAATACAACTGATACTTTATCGGTAGGAATCCCCCTTTTCTGACAGAAAGCCATAACATAATAGGCTGCACAAGTGCCAATAGAAGCCAAAAACAAATCAAAGGAAGCCGGGGCTGAACCCTCACCACCTGCATAAACAGGTTGATCTGTCATAATTTTAAAGCCTTTATATTCAGCCTGCACCCGTTTCCCACCAGGAAAAGTCATTATCATTTCTCTGCCCACAATTTTTCTCCTTTTTAACTAATTCAATAAAATATATATTTTATATATCAATTCCTTGTTGTCAAAGTATTTAAACTTAAAAAGAAGGATAACCAATTCCCTAATGAAGAACATCTTGAAACAGACACACCCGAAAAGAAGTTTAGAAGCGATTTCCTTTCAGCCAAAGCCTATAGTGAAGTAGGACCTCTGATAACAATTAAAAAAATATTTTAGGTTGATTTCGATCAGTAATTAGGCCAAATGTTTTTGGGAAAATTAAAAATTTAATCCTTACCGTTTACTCCTTTAGAAAAAATAGCCAGTAATAATCTTTTATCTTTGGCTGTCATAGCTAGTCTGCCTAAAAGATCATATATCATTTCAGTCACATGCCTTTTATTTGTCCTATGTAAAAATCTTTTTTCTTCGAGCTTGGTCAGGATGAGGCGGATACAGTCTTCCTGTTCTTCCTTAGGCAAAGGCTTTTGCTCAAACAGGGGCGCTTCACACTTAAGAGATCGGCTGTAAATCTGAAAAAGAGTTATAGCCACTGCCGCGACCAGATTGTAAGAAGGTTGAAGGGAGGCTTGAGGAATTTTAAATATAAAGTTGGCAGCTCTTAATTCTTGTCCGTTTAAGCCAGTTCTTTCACAGCCAAATAAAAGGGTAATCTTTGTTGAAGCAGGAAAACTTAACATTTTGGTAACAGCTTCTTCCAAACAGATTAAACTAAAGTTCTTTCTCTTTTTGGAAGTGGCTGCAAAAACAAGATGACAATCGGCAGTAGCTTGGCTAAGTTTGGGAAATAATCCGGCTTTGTCTAAGATTTGACCAGCATGGACGGCTGTCCTATAAGAGCTGAGAGGAAGAGATTTCAGGCCAACCATCCGCAATTGGTCAAATCCAGTATTCTTCATAACCCGAGCAACGCCGCCGATATTAGCCGCAATTTCAGGTCTAGCCAGAATGACTATAAATTTTCTCTTGAGGTTAAGTTTTGATTTAAGGGCGTTTGAGTTCATCTCTGTAACTCTCCTTTTTATTCAGCAGCTAGCCAAATTTTTTTCTTATATAAGGCTTTATCCTGCAAATTCAGGCCTTAAAAAAATAAAAAAGGAATTCTCAAAAAGATAAATTAAAAAATATTAGCTACCAGGCCTCCGAGTAAAGCCCAATAAATAGTAGAAACATAAGGATTGCTGGTTATTAGGCAGGCTCCGCTGCGACAGCCAATAAAACGGATATAAAGAAAACCGACTAAGCCTCCGACCGCAGCTCCTACAATTATCTTTACCATTCTTTTTTTTAGCTCTCGGCCGGACTATTCGTCTCTCATTATTAAAGAAGAAAACATCTAAATTTATAAATTTAAATAACAGAATAATAGACTACTGTCAAAAACTCTCTAACCATGGTAAGCATCCCTAAAACCGTGATAGTTAATAAAGAATAAGGTCATACTTATAGGCCAGAGATTTTCTTCCATCCGAGCTCATAGGTTGAGTGGGGGGTCTTGGCGAGGATGGAGGGAAATCGCTGCCAAATTTCATTTCTTTGCGAGTAATTTCACTCCTCAAGGTTTTGGGGATGCTTCCCTAACCCCATTTATACTTGCCCTTTCCCTATATCTAATATTTACCGCTGCTGCCAAAACCTTTGTCTCCTCTGTCCGTCTTCTCTAACTCTTCAACTTCCACCACCCTAACTCCCGCCACAGGCTGAATAAGTATCTGAGCAATTTTCGTCCCTTTTTTTATCTCAAACAGCTGTTGGCTCAGATTAACCATTACTACCTTTACTTCGCCTCTGTAGCCAGAATCGATGACCCCAGCCAAACAGTGAACTCCTTTAAGCGATAGACCACTTTTATCCCAGACTAAACCCACAAATCCTTCAGGGATAGCTATTTTAATTCCGGTAGGGATAGCCTTTATCTCTTGACTTTTTAAATTATAATCGACTACAGAAAAAACATCTAAGCCAGCGTCCCCTTGATGACTGTAATTGGGAAGCTTAGCTTTCTTATTAATCCTCTTGACCTTTAAATCCATGGTCAGATTCCTTCTATTTTTACCTGTTCAAAATAAGTCTGAGCTACTTTGGCCAAAGCTTTAATTTCCTGACTTGAGTAAGGCTTTTTCTTCCTATAAAGCTTGTCTAACGTATTATTGGGCATAAATTGTTGAAGTTGAAAGATTTTACTTCCTTTAAGCATCAAGCCTATTTTTCTTATATCTTCTTCTTCGACCAAGCCAGGGACAACTGTTGTCCGAAAGATATAATCCAGCCCAGAATTCCTTATGATGTCTATGCTTTTCTTGATGTCCGAGATTTTTACTTTAACCCCAGCTGTTTGTTCGTACTTTTCCCAAGAATTTTTAATATCCATAGCCACGCTATCTACCAATCCCTTGTCAATCAACTTTTCAAGACGAAAGGGAAAAGAACCATTAGTATCCACTTTCACCAAAAGATTTCTGTCTTTTATAATGGAGAGTAAGACTTCTAAATCTTCGTGAAGCAAGGGCTCTCCTCCAGTAACACAGATACCTTCAAGCCAGCCTTTCCGCGAATCCAGGAAAGAGATAAAATAATCCAGAGGAAAGGATGGAAGACTGGCTGCTCTCAAAACCAACTCTGAGTTATGGCAATAAGGACATTTGAAATTACAACCACCAACAAATATGGTAGAGGAGATATAGCCGGGAAAATCTTTCGGTCCAAATTTTTCTAATCCCTTGATTTCCACCATTCCTCAAGCTCCATCCGATTGTTAAGAACAAGGGGCGGCTGATCCTCATTCTTAATTATCAAAGTAGGAATAATAATTCCACCTTTAGCATCCCTTTTAAGAATTTTCAGGTATTCTCTTATCTTCATTTTGCTTTCTTTTAAGACTAAACTGTATTCCTGACCGGATAGTGGAATTTGCTTTAGATATTTTTTAAGATCTTCACAGTGACTGCAATTAGGATAAGTAAAAAGTAGATATTCCATTTCTCCGATTCCTTATCTATCAACAACATAAGGGGTTCTTTCCTTGAATTCCTGTTGTTTGCCATCATTCCAAGTACCAACAGGGCGTAAATAACCCACTATCCTGGAATAAACTTCTGTTCTCTCACCGCATTGAGGACATTGAGGTCTTTCTCCTGGAATGTAACCATGATTCTGGCAGACGCTAAAAGTTGGTGTTATACTAAAATAAGGAAGAGGTGTTTCTGCAATTTTTCTGACCAGCTTCTTACATGTTTCCTGGTCAATGGCTTCGGGGAGAAAAGCATGAAATATGGTGCCTCCAGTATAAAGAGGTTGAATATCCTTTTGATGCTGGATTGCTTCAAAAATATCAAGAGTGGCATCGACATTAAGCTGGGTAGAATTGGTAAGATAAGGATATTTCTCGGTGCCGGCAGTTATAATCCGCGGGTATCTAGCTTTATCCAACCTCGCCAATCGGTAAGAAGCAGACTCAGCCGGAGTAGCTTCTAAGTTATAAAGATTTCCAGTTTCTCCTTGAAATTCCTTGATAACCTCTCTCATAAAATTAAGGACTTTGAGAGTGAAATCTTTGCCTTCTGGTGTGCCTATTCCCTTCCCCAGGAAATTAAGACAGCACTCATGCATTCCACACAAACCAATAGTAGAAAAATGATTATCAAAGTGTCCCAGATAAACATGGGTATAAGGAATAAGACCTTTCTTGAGCATGTTATTGATAACATCTCTTTTCGTCTCTAAAGATTCCTTGGCCAAAATCATTATCTTTTTTAGATTGTCGAAAAATTCATTTTCCGAGGTAGATCTATAACCCAACCTGTTCATATTTATAGTGACTACACCTATAGAACCCGTAGAATCTCCAGGGCCCCACATGTTCCCAGGCCTTCTCATTAATTCCCTCTGATCAAGATTGAGACGGCAACACATAGCTCTGATATCACCGGGATCGAGATTGGTCCCGATATAATTTTGGAAATAAGGTATGCCGTACTTGGCTGTCACCGCAAACAGAAGGCGAGTATTGTCTGAATCCCAATTAAAATCTTTAGTCAAATTATAGGTAGGGATGGGAAAAGTAAAAACCCGTCCTTGTTGATCACCTTTCATCATTAGCTCCAAAAAAGCTCGATTTATCATATCCATTTCTTTCTGGTATTCTCCATAGGTTGATTCCTTTTCTTCTCCGCCTATAATAACTTTTTTATTTTTCATATCTTCAGGCACTGTCCAATCAAAGGTCAGATTAGAAAAGGGAGTCTGCCATCCCCACCGGGAAGGGACATTCAAGCCAAAAATTAGTTTCTGGATATCCTGTTTAACTTTTTCATAATCCAGATTATCGGCCCTAACGAAAGGCGCTAGAAAAGTATCCACACTGGAAAAGGCTTGAGCTCCAGCAAATTCTCCCTGCATAGTACCGATAAAATTAACCATATGGAGAGTGGCTGTTTCCAAGTGGCGGGCTGGAAATGAATGGACATGATTAGGAACGTGACCGAAGCCCTGTTTGAGTAAATTTTCAAGCGACCAGCCCGCACAATAACCCACAATAGGATAGGAAAGATCATGGATATGAAAATCGCCCTCCATATGAGCTTTTTTAATATTGGCTGAATAAAGCTGGTTGAGAGCAAAATTAGCTAACACTTCTCCGGAAATACGAGCGTTTAAACCCGAGAAACTCATGGCTCCTTCATTGCTGTTTTCTCTTATTTTCCAATCCACGTCGTTTATGTAATCTTTTATTAATCTCTCCAGATTAATTCCTGTTTTGCGGGCTTCTCTTATTCCTTTATGCTTTTCCCGATATAGGATGTATGATTTGGCTATTTCATGATAACCTTGTTTCATAAGGACCATTTCCACGATATCCTGAATCTGTTCAACCGAAGGGATGGTATATCCTCCAAATTTATCTTCAAGCATAAAAGTCACAATATCTGAAATATTCTTAGCGGCTCCATGATTGACCAGGCCATGGGATTCCATAGCCTTATAGACAGCCTTAGTTATCTTTTCCTGGACAAAATCAACTATTGTTCCATCCCTCTTTTTTATTCTTGTCACTAATTTCTGCATGCTCAACCTCCTTTATTTAAATAAAATTTTATTATTTTCAACTCCTAGCCAAAAACCCAAGTTAAATAACCCCGAAGTTAATAATTCTTTCATTTTAAGAAACAGACAATCCAGCTTCATATAGCCATATATGGTATATATAATAAATGATAAGTACTAAATATTGTATTTAGCGCTAATTAATCTATACCTGGTTTTGACCTTTGTCAAGTGTTTTTTAAAAAAAAAATTAAATTTAAAATAATTGGCAACGAAGATGAACTACACTCCTTTTTTATGATAAAATTCGTCTTCAATAATTACTAAAAGAGGTCAAAATGAAAATTATTCAAGTTCGCTCTCATCTAAAAGAAGAATTTTTAGACATTACCTCAAACATAAAAGACATTGTCGCCTCTTCAGGAATTAAAACAGGCAGGTGTCTTATTTATGTACCTCACACTACAGCGGCTGTTACTATCAACGAAAATGCTGATCCCTCTGTCCGGGCCGATATCATCTCAGCCTTAAACAATATTGTGCCTGATTCCTGGCCTTATAAACATCTTGAAGGAAACTCGCCTGCCCATATTAAAGCAAGTCTTATCGGTTCAACTGAGACCATAATCATTGAAGAGGGAAAGTTAGTCCTAGGAACCTGGCAGGGTATTTTCTTCTGCGAATTTGACGGACCAAGAATAAGAAAAGTTTATCTTAAACTTTTTTCAGATTAAAGGAGCGTGTGTCCATTTTATTCCTCTTGGTCTAAAAAGCGATTCCTCTTTTTTTGAACTCAAATCTAAGATCTGTCTCAGGCTGAAAATGTACACAATCTATGCCCATCCTGAGGGCAGCCGTAATATTTTCTTGTCTGTCATCAATAAATAGACAATTCTCAGCTGGGGACTGAGCTTTTTCTAAGGCTACCTCATAAATTTTATTTTCAGGCTTCATTGCTCCCACTTCAAAAGACAAAACATAAGCATCAAAAAATAATACTTGAGGAAATTTTTTGGTTATAAAAGAAAAACGCATTTGATCAGTATTAGAAAGGAGGATGAGTCTGTAGCCAGGCTTGAGCTTTTTTAAGGTACTCAGGACTGGCTTATTAAGCCAAAAAACATCGTTATATATCAGATAAAACTGGTCAAAATCTATTTCTGTCTTGAGTAGTTTTTTAACCTGCTTATAAAATTTAAGAGGGGTAATCTCTCCCCTATCAAAGGAAGAGACAAGATCCATATTTTTGTCTACTTTTTCTGAAATTTCTGGTAGAGAATAAGCAGAATATTTTTCAATTTTTTTGAAGAAAATATAATTATCAAAAAAGATAATAACTTTACCTAGATCTGAAATTACACTTTTAATCATGGGTCTCAACACCGAAATAAAAAAAATCTTTAAATAGATTAGAGGAAGCTATTAATTAAGAAAAGATCTTTAAATAATAATCAAAACAGGCCAGCAAAAAGCACATCTGCATGAAACATTTCTTTGGTTCTTCTTCTTATTTTCCAATTCACCGTATCTTTGATATTGATGTAAAACCAGAATTTATCAAATAATCTTAATTTATTTATGTAGTAACGGACAAAGTCTGTAAAATTATCAATAATGATCCGGCCCGACTCTTTTCCCTTATTATCAACTAAGACTATATAAAGCATTTCTTTTTTGGCTTCGCCTTGACCTATTTCTTTCTTTTCCAGTTTACCATAAATCTTAGCTTTTTCCTTTCCTTCCCAGCCCTCTTTCTTGTCATAAGAAAGGCCTTCTAAAGGCTTAAATTCATCTCGAGCCTTGAGGCTAAGATAATCATCCAGCATGACATCTTCACTCCTGGTAAAGACGTTTTCCCATTGTCCCTCAGCCTGTTTAACATCAATCGTATCAGCAATTAAAAGAGATGGTGCGTCTGGCCATATTTCTCCTTCCCCTTTTACTTCCTTACCTATCAATGATTGAATATCGCCAGAAGTCAATGAGCCTTGAACTAAGATATCAAATCCAGGGATAGCTGGAATATACATATACTTACCCACGGCTGTTTTCACTGTCCCCTCAAATTGAACAATACCCTCTTTGCTAGGAGCGGCTTCTTCTGAAGGTGCTTCTTCAGCCTTTTTCTTACAGGCTAAATTTCCTCCCAATATTAATAAGGAGGTTAAGCCAGCTAACAATAAAATTTGAATTGCTTTCTTCGGTTTTCTTTGTCTTCCTCTTGAAAATATTGTCATCAAAGCCATATCTCATACCTCCCGAATGTTGCTCATTATTAAAGAAAAATCAATTATTTATAAGGCTCAATGTTTATAATTGAAAATATTTTATACCATTGCTTAGACTAAAAGTAAAGAAGAAAATAGCCTATTTTCTCTTTATTTTAGTTTTTGAAGATCGACTAGAAGAAGAGGCGGGACGGCTTGAATAACTTTTCGATGAAGATTTTGATATATAAGCAGGCACTCGGGTTGTTGGCCGACTGCTAGGGCTCCGACTTATTTTTGGTAAAAAAGATCCCTTGTAAGAATAAGAAGACCCAGAATAGCTTCTAGAACCGGAGCGAGAAATATAGGATGATCTGCTCTTAGAGGAAGAAAAATGGCCATAAATTGAGGACCTAACCTTCGCTTTACTATAAGTTGGCCAAGAAGAGCTCCTCTGAGGAGAAGAAAAACTCCTGATATAATTTGAAGAAAATTTACTTTTAAAAATTACTTTAGAGTATGAAGAAGAATAATGTTTCACTCTTGAAGAAGAAGGATTTGAATAAAAAGATTGAGATTTCCTCTTGGAAGGAGCAAGGTAGGTTGGTTGGCCAGTCTTAACTCGCAGTGTATGAGCTCGTTGCTGGCTATAGGCAGTCTTTTGGCGTGATGGATATCGTTTAATCAAGGAATTAGGTTGAGGACTGGAAATACTTCGGCGCCAAAGAGAATTAGCTGAAAATTTACTCCTTTGGGCTGCAGATGGAAATCTATCTGAGTAAAAAGTTTTCGATATTGACTTTGAGCTGGGATAAATCTGTCTTTTAGTCAAAGTTGAACTGATGCTTCTTTTAGAATAAGAATTAGAAGAAAGCCGAGACGAGCTTACTTTTTGACCCGAAGTGTAATGACGACTTATCGAACTCTGGCCAGGCTTATTGAAAATCTTCTTAGCCGTCTGATTTTGAAGACTCAATCTACTTAGCTGAGGCTTAAGAGGAGGCTGAGCAGAAGATAGCGAAATTTTACCAAGCTTAATAACATTGTTCTGAGCTAAAGCTACTCTCGAGATGCGAGGTGCCTGGAGTTGATCTTTACGGACAACAACCAGAGCTCGGGAATTTAAAGAATAATATTGATTGTAGTATCGGCCGTAAAAATGATTATTAATAATTACAACTGGATAGCCATAGTAGCTTAATGGGCACCAGCCGATATAGTCATAACCTGAATACCAGTGAACCCAGGCTGGACCCCAGTAGCGGGTAGGAATCCAGTACCAACCTAAGCCCAGGCGCCAATGCCAGCGACCATAATGATAGACACACCAACCCCAAGATTCATAGGGAACCCAAGTCCAGCCTATAATTGGATACCAAATCCATCTACCATAAAAATAAGGCCGCCATTGATACTGATAGACATATGGAACCCAAACATAACCATAAGGCCTTTCATAAATCCAGCGCCCGTTGTCCGCCAATTCTGTCTCATACTCATAAAGTTCTGACGGCAAATAGCGCTGGGAAGCTATCTGGCCCAGAAGTCCATCTCGAGATCTGCTCCAGAGAGCAAAATCGTCATCATAGGCAGCATAAAAAAAGACCGGATTTGACTGAAAACGCCCATTAACTGCAACCAGTTTTTCCTTGGTCTGGACTAAAATTGAGCCTTCTTCTCCCGCAGCCTCGGTCGTTCCTTCATAAACAAAGAGTTCTGTTTCCAAGTTTTCTCTAACTTTAAAACGGTAGAGGCCCTCTTCCAGGATATAAAAAGAAGCATCCGGAGTATGAACTTCAAAATTTTTTTCTTTATCTAATAAATTTATCCTCAAAAAAATTTCGCCTGTTAGAAATTGAAGACTTGTTAAGTTATTTCCCTCTTCAGGCAACTGAGCTAATTCAACCTGAGAGAAACTATTAAGGCGGAGATAATTCCTGCGGCCAAAATGAACTTCAGCCCATCCTTCCCTTGTGGCCAGTTTATCACCTGCTATAAGAGGCAAATTTACCACCCCTTCTTCATAACCAAGATCGCTGCCCCTTTGAATAAAAACATCCCCTTTAGCATAACTCAGCCTAGAAAAGCTATAGCTATAATATCCTTGTTGGGGAGAAGCAAAAGCAAAAGAGGAAAGGAAAACAAAAAGGCTAATTAAATTTATTAATTTCTTCATTTCTCCTCCTTTCCAAAATAGAAAAGAGCAAGAATTATGCCAAATCTCAGTCCTGAAATAAGATCCAGAATTGTCCTTGTTTAAGGACAGGTGATTAAAAAAAATATCACTCTCTTTTCAAAAATTGTGCAAATGAAATCGAAGTTAAGTATATTGGGGCTAAAAATAAAAGAAACGGTCTTTGGTAGCCTTTCTCTTTTTTTCTATCTCGACTGCTGGAGTTTTAGAGTGGTAAGCCCTTTTTTCGCAAGATAAAAATATAGGAGGGAATTAAAAATAAATATAAAAATTCTCTACTTTTGAGATAAAGCTCTGGCCGCAAGGTTGCTGTTTTAAGGCGAGAAGAGAAATCTACCTCTCAGACCTCTCTTTAGCTTTTTGATTTTAATTCTAATTTAATTTTTTTTAATTTTATTTCTTCTTGAGGATAGGCATTCCGGTTCTTTCTGTCTCAATCACTTTATATCCTTCTGGAACATCATCCAATGAGCCAGATCTGACATCTCGAGCAAAATAATAAATTCTTTGGGTGCGGCCACCTTTTAGGTTGACATCCTTGAAGTGAAGGTAATACTTAACCCCTTTGGAATTTGTGAATTCATAAGCCATTTTTTACCTCCGATTAAATTTTACATTTCAAGAAAATAATCTTAGTTACTCTAAGCTTAGCCCGTAAAAATGGCCAGGCTAACATCGCTTCTATTGGAAATAACGTTTGTCTCCATTTAAACTTCTCTTTTCAACAATTCTCTCCCTGCCTATTATTTCCTGGAGCAGGTTTCAGAGAACAACTCCTGGCCTTGTTCAACTATTTATCGGAAAAAAAGCCCTATGTCAAGAAAATTTTAAGAGTTTTTACATCTTTCTTAATGAGCTTTTTCCAAGGAAGTAGGAGTTGGTATCAGGAGTGGAACTCTATTCACTCATGAGTAATGGATAAAAGCTAATGAAGGAGCCGCTTCAGCAGGAGCGATAGACTCATAAGCTTCTTCCTTTAAAAAGATAATACATCATTTTTTTCTAGCAGGAAAAGAGAATTAAATATTTTTTTCTTTTTTTCATAATTTTTCTTTACAAATTTGACTTTTGTGTTATAATTTTTATTGGCTCTCTTGAGCGGGCTGGAGAGAGCTCCCACCTTTTAGGTTCCCATCATCAACCCCCCTTTTGCTGACAACAGCCCGCACTTAATTACCGCTAAGTAATTTTCTAAACCAAGATTAAAAGAGATAGTAGCAACGAAAGGCTTTTTATGAAGCTTTCTTTTCCAGCTCCAGACTGAGCCGATAAATATTTTCTCTTCTTTGGCTAAAAATATAACCAGCGCTAAAGGATAAGATCAAATACAAAGAAAATATTTTTAAAAAAATATTTTTCACCCTTCCCTCCTCAGGTTTCATTATAAAAAGAAAATAATAGACATGGCTGGAAAAGTCAATCAACTGTCTTCAACCATCTCATTTCTCTGAAGGATTTTCCCATCTGACTTGACTCCTAAAGGCCAAAATGCTACATTCGCCTAAGCAATTCGACCTGAAAAAGAACGGAAAAAAATTGTTAAATAAAGATATTCTTCAGCGGAGATACCAAAGAATTTATCATCAGTTGGAACAACTGGTATCCAAAACTGATAACCAAATTGCTCATATGGCTTCAATTGTGGCTGTCCTTCATTTCAAAATGCCCCATTACTTCTGGACCGGCTTTTATATCCTCCAAGGAGGGGAGTTAACCGTCGGTCCTTATCAGGGACCTATAGCCTGTCAGGTTTTAGAAAAAAAAAGAGGAGTTTGCTGGGCAGGCGTTGAAAGTAAAAAAACTATTATTGTTCCTGATGTCCATAAGTTTCCTGGACATATTACCTGTGACAGCCGCTCCAATTCAGAAATTGTCGTCCCTCTTCTCAATGAAGAAGGCCAGGCTTGGGCTGTTCTAGATGTTGACAGCCGCCAGCTTAATGCCTTTTCTGAAGTAGATAAAAATTGGCTGGAAAAAATTGTAAAGCTTGTTTAGCCCTGTTTATTTTCTGAGCCTGATCCGCATTTAAAAAAATCTGCTCCAAAGAAGAAAAAGGTCATCGATTCTTTTATTTTCCAGAGACAGTGTTTACGGCCGAGGCATAGGCGACCTTGATTTAGAGAATTGATAATAAATTTTCCCGGCTACTTCTTTTATTATCTTTACCGCAGCTGCGGCTGTAATTCCCACGGGATCTCTAGTTGGGTTAAGCTCAACCACATCCATTCCTACTATCCTAGCTTTTAAACGATGGAGGATATCAATGACCTGGCGGGTAGTCAATCCTCCCGGTTCATGATGAGCAACTCCAGGGGCAAAGGCAGGATCCAAGGCGTCCAGATCAAAAGAAATATAAAGAGGATGATCGAAATTAAGAGTTAAGGAGCTTTTAAGGGTTCTCATTTCGATCATTTCCACTCCATACTTCTTAGCTTGTTGCCGGTGTTCTCCTGTAGCCGCTCTTATACCCACCTGAACCATTCTTCGGCTGAGACCATCTTCGAGTATCCTGGCCATGGGGCAAGCATGAGAGAAACGATCTCCATAGAGCTCCTCAGAAAGATCAGGATGGGCGTCAAAATGAAGAATATCCAGCTTCTTAAATCTATGCTGAAAAGCTTTAACCAAGGGATAGGTAAGAGAATGATCTCCTCCTAAAATTATGGGCACAGCTCCTTTATCTAAAATGAAAAGAATTTCTTTCTCAATTGTGGAGAAATTTTCTCTAAAATCCTCTTTTAATTGCAGGTCTCCTCTGTCGACCATTGTCAGATCTTCTTCCAGGTTGACTCCCAACTCAGTCCAAGGATCAATAGCTTTTCCACTGGAAGCAGCTCTTATCGCCTGAGGGCCTTTGGCTGCTCCTCTCAAATAGCATGATTTGGCGTCAAAAGGAAGGCCCACAATGGCCACTTCAAAATCATCGCTTTCCCGAATTGCATCACCAAAATCAGACATAAATCCTCCTCTCTGCTTGAAAACTTTCCATAGCAAAAAAAGAATACATGATATTTAAAGCCAAAGCAATAATTGAAACTTTCTTAGTCTTTATTTAAAAAAATAAAACCTCCAAAATAAACATTCAAAAAACTGTGATAGCTAATAATGAAGAAGGTTATACTTATAAGCAGTGATTTTTCTCCATCGGGGGCTTGGCGAGGATAGAAGGAAATCGCTGCAAAATTTTTTTCCTTTGTGAAGAATTTCACTGATCACGATTTTGGAGATTCTAAAGCCGCAAAAATTAATAGAGATAATTTTCTCGATCTGTTATCATAACTAAAATTTCTGCTACCCCAAAGAGAGCGATGTTCAGCCGCAGAATGGTAAGGAAATTCAACAGAATTTATAAAGAAGCCTGCCAGCCTACCAAGCAGATTCCTTTTGATCCCCAGGGATGCCGCTTAGTAATTTTCTCTGATCACCATAAAGGAGACGGCAGTGCGGCTGATGATTTTAAAAAAAACGCCCGGCTTTATGAAAAGGCTTTAGATTATTACCAGAGCCAGGGTTATCGACTGCTAGTTGTGGGCGATAATGAAGAGCTCTGGGAAAACAGCTATGATCAAATCCTCCCTCATTATAAAGATTTGATCCAAAAAGAGATTGACCTTGCTCTGGAAAATCCCTTTAACAAAAAGAAAATAAGAATCTGGGGAAATCACGATAAAGAAGTATCCCTGTCCCGTTTTAAAAGATACTGTCGAAAGCGACAGATTAAGGTTTTGGAGCCGGTAGATCATCGAGAAGGTCTCTGCCTTGGCCCTGATATCTTCATAATTCATGGTCACCAAGGCCGCTTTTTCGATGACAAAGCTTGGAGGATAAGTCGCTGGGCCGTCCACTTCATCTGGAAAACAATACAAAGGCTCTTCCATATAGGAATTGACGGTCCAGCTGAAAACGTCCAAATTAGAGAAGATTTAGAGCTTCAATACTACAATTGGGCCAAAAAAATGAAAATAATGCTTATCTGTGGTCATACTCACCGAGCTATGTTTGCTTCATTAACCCACTATGACCGACTGCGGATAGAGATTCAATATTTAGAAAATTCAAACAGCTCTTCTCTTGCTGATCAAAAAAATATTAGAAAAGAAATAGAAAGAAAAAAAAGAGAGATGAAAAGAATCCTTCAAAGAAGACAAGGTCTTTGGCCCAAATCATTAAGCCTTTATCCCCAGCTGCCAATTCCTTGTTACTTCAACGATGGCTGTTGTGGTTATACCAATGGAATTACCTGCCTTGAAATAGATAAGGGTCTTATACGTCTTATTAAATGGGAGCGCTCAGGATTTCATCGCCGCCTATTACTGGAAAATAGCCTCCAGCTGCTGCTCAATTATATTAAGGCTAAGCGTCCTATCGATGAACTTCTGGAACCAAAATTAAAAAGATTACCCCCTTGATGGGAATTTGAACCCAAGGGGGTAATTGAAAGGAGGGCGGGAGAGGAATCCTCATCTCTCCTCGTTAACAACCTCACTTCGCCTTGGATGAGGCACGTTTTGTACCTATTGAGGCTGCAATCTTTAATGAGAATGCCAGAAGCCTCTTCAGCAGTCAATCACCTCTGGGGATGATTTTAGGGGTGATTTTTCGGGCAAAAATAGTTATAATTCAAAAAAGAGAAAGTAGAATAAATGGCTAAAAACCGTTATTATGAAACCAAAGAAGATGTTCTCCAACTTTTGAATCAAGCTTTAGAGCACGAATGGACAGTCAGTTTAGAATATACCATTCATGCCTATTCCATGCCTAAGGCAAAATTCTTTTACCAAGATCCAATCATGAAGATCAAAACCGATATTAGAGCTCAGGTCATTCAAATTGGCGTTGATGAAATGTACCACTCCCTTCAGCTAGGAATTATTATCACCCAAATGGGAGGGCAACCTTCATTTCAGACAGACGAGGTCTGGCGATATCCAAAAATTACAGACAATCTTAAAAGAGATAAAATGACTGAAGATATGGTTACCAATCTTTATCAATCTGCCAGGTTTAAAGAGGAAACATTTCCTAAAATTCAAAATATGCTCCTCAATATTTCTTATGATGAGGTCCGCCATTCCCAACAGTTTGAAGCAATGATAGAAGCTCTAAAAAAGGAAGGGGCTGATGGGGCCCTTATCTACCAAGCGAAACCTGAAAATGCTGATTGCGAAGATATTCAGCTCCTGCAAACAATTACCCGCCTGGAGAATGAGCTTATGCATAGTTATCTTAAATATATGTTGCTTTTTAGCGAGCATCAAGATTTAAGTCAGCGCCTGTTTAAGAATTCTGTAGATCACATGAGACATTGGGATAAGAATTCAGGAATTCTTATAAAGATGGGAGATGTAATCCAAATTGAAAACGCTGAAAAGGACGCTGATGGCCTAGAAAAAAGCAAAAGACCAATGCCTTCCTTTTATCCTGATAAAGACAGGATTTCGGCTCTAGAATTGCTGATCCCCGCTGAGAACAAATTGATTGCTCAATATGAAAAACTTATCTCAATTATAGATGAAGGAGAAATTAAATCTCAGCTCCAAACTCATCTGGCCTTGAATAGAGAGCATCTTTTTACCCTAAAGTGGCTTCTTAAAAATGCTCAAAAAATAAAGGGTCTGGTTTAGGATGGTTTGAAATAAAAAGTATTTTTAGTTAAATAAACACATAAGAAAAGTCGATGGCCGTTATTCTCAGAGTAGAAAATCTCCATAAATCTTTTAAAGTAGGTTTTATCCCTAAAAAAAAGAAAATCTTGAAAGGCATCTCTCTTGAAGTTAAAGAAGGCGAAATTTTTGGCTATTTAGGACCCAATGGGGCCGGCAAAACAACTACTCTCAAATGCATATTGGGGCTTATTTTCCCCGAAAAAGGTAATATCAAAATATTCAATCAGCCTCATCTTTCTCTTAAAGCTAAAGAAAAAGTTGGCTACTTACCGGAAAATCCTTATTTCTATGATTATTTAACAGCCACCGAATTTCTTCAATTCTATTGCCAATTATCGCTTCTTAAGAAAAAAGAAAAGGAAGAAAAAATCCCCCAACTTCTTCGGTTGGTTGGTTTAGAAGAATCAGCTGACTTGCAGCTGAGAAAATTTTCAAGAGGAATGCTCCAGAGGATCGGTTTAGCTCAAGCTCTCATCCATGATCCCTCTCTCATCTTTCTGGATGAACCATTAGGGGGCCTCGATCCTTTGGGGAGAAAAGAAATAAGAGACATCATTGTTAGGCTCAAAGAAGAAGGAAAAACTGTATTTCTCTGTTCTCATATTCTCCAAGATATAGAAATGATATGTGACCAGGTGGCCATCATTGTCAATGGCCAAATTGTAAATCAAGGAAGTCTGCAGGATTTAATTTCCGAAAAAATACTATTTACAGAAATTACTCTATCTGGAATAAATAGCGATAATTTAAAGAATATTGGAGAAGTAATTTCTTCAACTGGTGGCAAAACACTGGTTAAAGTTGTTAATGAGGATAATATTGAAAAGGTGATAGACATCGTCCATAGGCAAAAGGGGAAAATTCATTCACTAATTCCCCGAACAGCTACCTTGGAGGATTTATTCGTAGATATGGTTAAACAAAGATGAAAATAAAAGCTATAGCCGCCAATACTTTTAGAGAAGCTATAAGAGACAGAATCCTTTATCTGCTCCTCTTTTTCGCTGCTGCCAGTTTGATTTTTTCCCGGCTGCTAGCCCTTCTGACCGTCGGCGATAGGGTGAAAATTATTAAAGATGTGGGTCTGGCTTCTCTTTCCCTTTTTGGTGCTCTAATGGCCATCCTGATGGGGACTGGCCTAGTTTATAAAGAAATCGACAAGAAGACAATTTATACCCTTCTCTCCAAGCCTATCCATCGCTACCAATTTCTCCTCGGGAAATATTTGGGCTTGGTTCTCACTCTTCTGGTTATGCTTAGTCTGATGAGCTTGATTTTTCTGGCTATAGTCTTTGCTCACACACTCCGGGTTGAATGGCCGTTGCTGGTGGCCATCTTTTACATATTTATTGAAATTTGTTTGATAACGGCTGTAGCCATTTTTTTCTCCTGCTTTTCTACCCCTATTTTAAGCTCCATCTTTTCTCTGTCTTTTTATCTAATAGGCCATCTTTCTTGGGGACTTGAGGCTCCTATCAGTAAAATGAAGCCCGGTTTAGTCAAAATATTAGCTCAAATTGTTTATACGTTCCTTCCTGATCTTGAAAATTTCAACTTTAAAACCGAGATCGTCCATCACCTTCCTCTTCCCAGTAAGGTTTTTCTCTTTTCTGCAGCTTACGGAATTTTTTACATTATTTTTCTCTTAGCCCTGGCTGTCCTTGTTTTTAGAAAAAGAGATTTTATTTAAAAGATGAAAAAAAGTATTGTGGCTCTTATTTTAATAGTGAGCTTGGCTGCTTTCATGGCTCTTAAAGTAAAAGTTGATAAAATTTCCAGAGCAAAAATTCCTGGCTCATCTATTATTTATTTGCCCTCAGGAAAATATCTAAAGTATGGAACTTTTGGCTACTCTTCGCTGCTGGCTGACCTAATCTATCTCTGGGCCATTCAGTATTACAGCAATTATTCTATTAAGGACCGTTTTCAATATCTTGACCATATTTTTTCAGTTATAGCTGAACTCGACCCTCATTATCTAGATCCTTACGAGATTGGAGCTATAATTGCTGTCTATGAAGCCAGAGACTTAAACTTAGCCTTTAAGATTTTGGATAGAGGCCTCCAGAAAAATCCTGATCAGTGGATTTTCCCTTTTGAAGCTGGACATTATGCCCAGATGACCGTAAAAGACTATCATCTGGCCCAAATATACTACAAAAAAGCTATGGAAATTCCTGGTGCTCCACCTATAACTAAGAGACTCTATGCTAATGCCGCTTTCAATGTCGGCGACTACCAAACAGCCTGGAATTCATGGAAAGAAGTCTATCAAACAGCCCCAGATGAGCGCATCAAAAAAATTGCTTCTGCCCACCTTTACCGCATTAAGTCTACCCTAGATATTAAAACTCTAAAAAAGGCCATTGCCCGCTACAAACTGAAATTTGGAACTAGACCACAGACTCTCTCCGAGCTGGTAAGAGCCGGACTTCTAGCCTCCCTGCCTAGAGATTTAGATGGAAAGAATTACCTCTATAATCCTCAAACGGGCGAAGTTGAAGCTCCTTCTAACCCATGGAAAAGATAATATTAATCATAGCCCTCGGCTTAGCTTGGGGGAGTTTCCTTAATGTGGTCATATACCGTCTTCCCCAAGGAATGAGCCTTATTAAACCCTCTTCATCCTGTCCCTATTGCCACCATAAAATAAAACCTTATGACAATATTCCCCTCCTTTCTTACTTAATCTTGAAGGGAAGATGCCGCTACTGTCAAGCAAAAATATCTTTCACCTATCCCCTGGTTGAGGCTTTAACTCCTGCTTGTTTTCTTCTCCTTTACAGCCAGAATGGCCTGAGCTTCTTTTTCCTAGCTTCCTGTCTTTTTGTCAGCGCCCTTATTGTCTTAGGCTTTATCGATTTTTATCATCAGCTTCTGCCTGACGAAATTACTCTGCCATGCTTGGCTTTAGCTCTTCTCTACTCTTTTTTTCGTCAAGACCTTTCTTTTATTCAGGCTCTCATCGGGGCTGGTGCTGGTGCTGGGATTTTACTTTTTATCTATGGCGCCTATTATTGGCTACGCAAAAGAGAAGGCCTGGGTCTAGGAGATGTAACCATGATGCTTATGATAGGAGCCTATTTGGGCTGGCGGTTGACTTTCTTTACTTTAATTCTGGCTTCATTCATAGGCGCTTTGATAGGCATCTCCCTTATTCTTTTTAAGAAAAAAAACCTTCAGTTTGCCATCCCTTTTGGAACATTCTTAGCTCCAGCTGCCTTCGTGGCTCTCCTCTGGGGAGAAAAAATTATAAATGCTTATCTCAATCTTTATAAAAGTCGTTAATAAAATAAGTAGATTTTAGAAGATTTTAGATGGTGATGATAGCTAAAAGAAATAATTCTATTTTTATTTTATTATCTTATAAATTTCACGCCAGGATTTAACACTGAGCAGAGCTCCAACCGGTTGTTCCATCTTTTGAATAGTTGAATCATACTCCTGGATATAGACTTCTCTTTTTCTTACGTTCCCTTGAGTTTTATCTGTTTCTCCTAAAGTTACAGCTGCGCGTGTCTTAGAGACAAGATTTAAGCTTTCAGTCGGTCCCGATACAGTCTTTAAGGCTGTGCCTCCAATAACAGAACCAGCTACCGATCTTATATAGCGGGCATAGAGTTTTCCTATGCCAGCCAAGCTCTGACAGGGATCAACACTTTCGATGCTCCCAGTTAGGGTACTGAAATAAACAATAAAATTAGCCACCTTAGGATCTGCCCATACTTTTTCACCGACACCTAGATCTCCCACATCTTTCTCGGCCGGAAGATTAAGCTCATCAGGATCTCCCATAAACCACTCTACCTCAGGAGAAGTTCCATCTTGGAGGGCTATAAAAGAATAAGTTACATCGCTCGGAGCATTATCGTCGCCACCGGTACCGAAATAAATCCGCGGTATAGACTGAGATGAGGTTGGATCTAGCCAAACAGCAGGCTTGGATAAAATGGGATAATTATGGGCATCTTCATAAATATTCTCCACTTCAGAGTCCCAAGTGGTATGATTGCCCTGCACCCTGAATTCAGAGCTGACGTCCACTCTCCAGAGGCGCCCATCTAAATCTCCTACATAAACCCGGTCAGCATAGCCATCCTGGTCTATATCAACTACAGTCGGTGAACCAGGGATGGCATTGGCAATATTTAGATATTCTCCAGAAGTATCAACATCCTGAGCCTCATAACTCCAGAAAATTTGACCATTATTTAAATCTAAAGCATAAAGATAATTACCTACTTCCTCATCGGGATCATTATCATAGCCAGAACCAACAAAAGACACCCAAGTATCTTCACCTTCCTTGACTACTTTACCCACTGCAGGTACTGACCGTGTTTCCCCCATGGTCGCTATCGTTACTTCCCATAAAGGTTGAGGATTATCAGGATCGGTAATGTCTAGAGCAAAATAATAATTTATTCCGCCGCCAACAGTACTTCCCTGGCCAGGTCCTTGGCCGCAAATAAGAATCGTCCGCCATTCCTTAGTACCATTGCCGTCAACATCGATATAGACATCAGCGGCTACAGGTGAACCATCAACGTAGGCATCTCGAGCAAAAAATCTGTCGCCAGTGGCTTGATCAACCATCCACATATTTCTTAGTTTAGGCAGGAGATTATAAGGGATAAAGGACCAGCGTTCTTCACCAGTCAAAACATCAAAACAATGGAGCATACCGTCATTAGCTCCCACATAGACTACCTTGTGCCTGTTTTGCCAGTTATTTTTAAAATTTTCATAGCCGCTACCCATTTGGCTCTCCACTCCCTCTGGTGGTCCAACTACAAGTGGATTTGAATGGTTGATATCACCCAATTTCCAGTCTCGGCCTTCGCCTCTAATGAAGTTAATCAAACCTACATTATCATTATTTACATCCTGAAGAAGAGGGCCAAGAGTACCTACATTAGCTTCAGTAAAGTCAATCCTCTTAAAATCAGAATTTTCATAATAGGCAGTATAAATTGTCCTGGAGCTGGCTGAACGATCATTGAGGAG
>Ga0190349_1000115_pt1 | contig 29025 bp, 20 predicted proteins | sample 48721378_MG_FD_179798 | JGI IMG/M metagenome (GOLD analysis project Ga0190349, IMG submission 179798) | Hydrothermal vent microbial mat bacterial communities from Southern Trench, Guaymas Basin, Mexico - 4872-13-7-8_MG | ecosystem: Environmental > Aquatic > Marine > Hydrothermal vents >...
TCTCTCTTCCTGCTCCTAAAAGCATGGCACTCTCGCCAATCAATCGGGAATCTATTTTTTGTATATAGCCATTAATATCCGCTTTAATTTTGGTACAATGTTTGGCCACGGGCAATAATTCCGGTTTATCAACTACTTCCGCATTGCCACCCTGAGCGACTACCATCTCCTTAAATTTATCAAAAGCTGTCCCCTCTTTTAGTATTTTTTCTAATCTGTTTCTCCCCTCCTCATAGTTCTTTGCTGTTCCGCCCAATTTTAGCATATGAGCACCGAGAACCAGGCAAAGGTTGCGTAAATCTTCCGGTCCTCTATTTTTTAAAATATCGATAGCTTCTTTTACTTCGAGAGAATTACCGATAGCAAAACCCAAAGGTTCATCCATATTGGAAACTACCGCCACAGTCTCCTTGCCTAACTCTAATCCTATATCTACCATTATTTTTCCTAACTTCAAGGCATCTTTATATTCTTGCATAAAAGCACCGCTGCCAGTGGTAACATCCAATACAATAGCATCGGCACCAGCAGCCAATTTTTTACTCATAATACTGCCTACAATTAAGGGAATGCTGTCTATCGTTCCGGTGACATCCCTTAGCGCGTATAATTTTTTGTCTGCCGGAGCCAGATCTGAAGTAGGACTTATGACTGATGCCCCGACTTTCTTAACGATATCTATAAATTTATTCAGGCTTAACTCTGTTTTAAACCCTTTGATTGATTCAAACTTATCGATTGTACCACCGGTATGACCTAAGCCCCGTCCTGACATCTTAGCTACTGGAACACCTGCTGCTGCCACCATGGGGGCTAAAGCGAGGGTAGTAGTATCCCCTACTCCACCCGTACTATGTTTATCGACCTTAATTCCGGGAATGGAACTAAGGTCGATAATTTTTCCGGAATTAACCATAGCCCTGGTTAAATATTTTATTTCCTTAATATCCATCCCTTGAAAATAGATAGCCATCAGCATGGCAGACATCTGGTAATCGGGTATTTCTCCTTCATCAAATGCCTTAATAGCATAATCTATCTCTTTTTCACTTAACCTTAGGCCATTTCTCTTTTTTATAATTAAGTCACAAAATCTCAAATGAAGTCTCCCCTTAAGCCAGAATTATTGATTGACCAATTGACCAATTTATCAATTGACCAATTCTCCTATCTACCAATCTACTAATTCGTAGGACAGGCGTCTCGCCTGTCTATTAATCCTTAGCAAATTGGGAATCTAATTTTCTTTATTTTCTCTCACCTGTGGGCACGATTCATCGTGCCCCTACCTTTCAATCCTAATTTTCTTCACGCGATACACGATACTCGATACGCAATACTATCTTAGAAACAGTGGAACAAAAACAAGCGCGACTATGGACATAACTTTAATCAGTATATTCATGGAAGGACCGGCAGTATCTTTAAGAGGGTCACCTACAGTATCACCTATAACTGCAGCCTCATGGACTTTTGTACCTTTCCCCCCATAATTTCCCATTTCAATATATTTTTTGGCATTATCCCAAGCTCCTCCGGAATTGGCCATCATGATAGCTAACAATACCCCTACTAATACCGCCCCTATCAACATACCTCCCAGGGCTTCAGGGCCAAGCACTATTCCTACTGCTATAGGAGATACTATGGCCAACAACCCGGGAAATATCATCTCCTTTAAAGCTCCTTTAGTGCTAATATCTACACATCTTGCAGAATCCGGTTTAGCTTTTCCCTCTTTCAAGCCAGGTATTTCTCTAAATTGCCTTCTAACTTCTTCTATCATTAAGAAAGCAGTCTTTCCTACCGCGTTTATGGCTAAAGCAGAAAAAAGATAGGGCAAAAGACCACCTATAAACATCCCCGTTACTACTACGGGATTAGTTATGCTTACATTTTCTAAACCAACCGATTTACAGTAAGCCGAGAATAAAGCCAAAGCCGTTAAGGCTGCTGAACCGATAGCAAAACCTTTTCCGATAGCAGCTGTAGTATTTCCTACGGCATCTAATGAATCAGTAATTTTTCGAACTTTAGGATCCAGTTTAGCCATTTCGGCAATTCCTCCCGAATTATCAGCAATTGGGCCATAAGAATCTACCGAAACAGTCATTCCTACAATTGATAACATCCCTACTGCAGAGATTGCTATACCGTATAGTCCTGCAAACTTATAAGCTACTAAAACTGTAGCGGCAATTATAACCAAAGGAATGGCGGTACTTTGCATACCGACCGCTAATCCGGAAATAATGGTAGTAGCTGCACCGGTAAGTGATGATTTAGCAATTGATTTTACCGGATAATAGTGGTATGAGGTATAATATTCGGTAATTAATCCGATAATTATACCGGCAATCAATCCAGCGGCAGTAGCATAAAATACATTTAAACTATTAAATAAAAGATTAGAAAGAAAAGCAGAAGCAATAATTACTAAAAAGCCGCTTACTAAAGTTCCCTTGGTTAAGGCATTATGTAAACTCCTTTCACTTTTAGTATTTACAAAAAAGGTGCCTATAATAGAAGAAATTGCCCCACAAGCTGCCAGCAATAGAGGGAACATAACTCCTTTAGTCCCTTCAAATAATAATCCACCCAAGATCATAGTGGAAATAATTGAGCCCACATAAGACTCAAACAGATCTGCTCCCAATCCAGCAATATCTCCTACATTATCTCCTACATTATCAGCAATAACTGCCGGATTACGGGGGTCATCTTCAGGTATCCCTTCTTCCACCTTCCCCACTAAATCAGCTCCCACATCTGCAGCTTTAGTAAATATTCCTCCACCTACTCTGGCAAATAGCGCTATAGAGCTTGCTCCCAAAGCAAATCCATTTATAATTTCCGGTTCTCTGACAAAATAATATAAAGTACCCAAACCAAACAATCCAAAACCCGCAACTGACATACCCATCACCGCACCACCGGAAAAAGCAACTTTTAGAGCTTTAGCTATTCCGCCCTCCATGGCAGCATAGGCAGTCCTTGAATTTGCTTTAGTCGCAATCTTCATTCCGGTTAAACCTGCTAATCCGGAACAAATTGCTCCCACTACAAAAGATAAACTGGTAATAGGGCCCCTCACCCAGCCCAGTATAAGACCGACTATAATGATAAAAAACACCAAAACGCTATATTCTCTTTTTAAAAAAGCCATAGCTCCCTGTTCGATCATATTGGATATTTCTTGCATTAATTCATTTCCCGGTTTTTCTCTGATTACCTTCAGAGAAAGAATTACGGCAAATATAAGAGCGATGACACCACTTAGGGGGATTAACAGTTCAATTTGCATGTTATTTTATCCTTTCTTTTTATTTAAATTTTCTTTTCTTGTTTAGGTGTATAGGGGTGCATTCAATACACCCCTATACACTTTTTCTTATTATTTTATGGTTATTACCCAAAAAGCTAAAAAATTTTCCAACTGGTTATACCTGGTACATTGTAAATAATTTTATAGCAAATTATGATACTTTAGTAATAATTGTGCTTAATGTTTCCCGTGGGCACGATGCATCGTGCCCCTACATTCCCATTTTGTTTATTTTTTGGGCAATAATCATTCTATATTATTTTCCAATTGGTCAATCAGCTAAATAATAAATTTTATATCTTTTATTTTTTTTCTTTTAGTACCGCCTGAGCAGCAGCTAATCGGGCGATGGGAACTCTAAAAGGCGAACAGCTTACATAATTCAGTCCTACAGAATGACAAAATTCTACCGACTGTGGTTCTCCACCGTGCTCTCCGCAAATTCCTACCTCTAAGTTAGGATTTGTTTCCCTTCCTAACTCTGTACCCAGCTTAACTAATTTTCCTACTCCTTCGCGATCTAAAACCTCAAAAGGATTTTCTTCTAAAATTTTATCATCAACGTATTTTAATAAGAATTTTCCTTCAGCATCATCGCGGCTTATACCAAAAGTTGTCTGGGTTAAATCATTAGTACCGAAAGAAAAGAATTCTGCATCTTCAGCTATCTTATCAGCAGTTAAAGCAGCTCGTGGTAACTCAATCATAGTCCCTACTTTATATTCTAATTTTACCCCTGCAGACTTTATTTTTTCATTTGCAATTTTTCTTGCCTTTTTACATATCGGCTTAAATTCATTTACATGACTTACCAGAGGAATCATTATTTCAGGTTTCACTTTTATTCCTTTTTTAGTTAATTCTATTGCCGCCTCAATTATAGCTTCTATCTGCATCTCATATATTTCCGGGTATAATAAACCTAACCGACATCCTCTAAGCCCTAACATGGGATTCATTTCGTGTAAAGATTGAATTATTTCTAATAACTTTTCCTTTTTAGCAAGTTCATCCGGATCTGCATTTTTCAGTTTTAGGGTATTTACCTCAATTAAAGTATCTTCCAGATTGGGTAAAAATTCATGTAGTGGTGGGTCAAGGAGTCTAATAATTACCGGCAATCCTTCCATAGCTTCTAAAATACCTAAAAAATCACCCTTCTGCACCGGTAATAATTTTTCTAAGGCCTCATCTCTGCTTTCCTTATTATCGGCCATTATCATTTTTTGAACAATGGGTAAACGGTCTTGTTCCATAAACATATGCTCTGTTCTGGTAAGTCCTATGCCTTCCGCCCCTAATTCTCTCGCCTTTTTGGCATCTTCCGGTGTATCGGCATTAGCATATACACCTAAACGCTTTATTTCATTAGCCCAGGATAACAGAGTTTCAAATTCCTTGCTCATTTTCGGTTCTATAGTAGGAACTTTTCCTAAAAATACTTCTCCGGTTCCACCATCAATAGTGATAAATTCATCTTTTTTTATCACTAAATCGTTAACAGAAATATTCTCTTTTTTTATATTAATATTTAAAACACTACAACCGGCTACACAGGCCTTACCCATGCCTCTTGCCACTACGGCCGCATGACTGGTCATGCCTCCTCTGCTGGTAAGGACACCTTGAGCCTCTACCATACCATGGATATCATCGGGAGTGGTTTCTGTTCTTACCAATATTACACTTTCTCCTTTTTTCCCTAATACCTCTGCTTCGTCAGCGGTAAACACCACTTTTCCGTACGCAGCACCGGGAGAAGCCGGTAATCCTTTGGCGATTACTTCCACTTTTGCCTGGGGATCTATTCTTCTATGTAAAAGTTGATTTAATTGATTCGGTTCTACCCTTAATATTGCTTCTTCTTTGTTAATTATTCCTTCTTCTACCATATCAACGGCAATTTTAAGAGCAGCCTGGGCGGTTCTTTTCCCTGTTCTGGTCTGCAGTAAGTAAAGTTTTCCCTTTTCTATGGTAAATTCATAATCTTGAACATCTCTGTAATGCTTTTCTAAAATTGTAACTATCCTAATAAGCTCTTTATATACTTCCGGTAAATCGTTTTTGAGATTAGATAGAGGCAAAGGTGTTCTGATACCTGCAACTACATCTTCTCCCTGGGCGTTCAGAAGATATTCTCCGTAATCTTCTTTTTCTCCGGTAGAAGGATTTCTGGTAAATCCGACCCCTGTTCCCGAGTCTTCCCCCATATTGCCGAAAACCATCTCTTGAACATTTACCGCTGTCCCTAAATCATCGGGTATTTTGTTGATTCTACGATAAGTTACCGCTCTTTTAGTGTTCCAGGAATTGAAGACAGCATCTATAGCTGTCTTCAATTGATCTTTAGGTTCTTGAGGAAAATCTTTTCCGATCTCTTGTTTAACCAGTTTCTTGTATCTTTCTACTAATATTTTCAGACCTTCACAGTCAATTTCCGTATCCAATTTTACTTTAAGTTCTCTTTTAAGCTCTTCCAACAGATGTTCAAATTTATCATGTTCAATACCCAAAACCACATTTCCAAACATCTGCATAAAGCGTCTATAACTATCGTAAGCAAAACGCTCATTTTTTGTTTTTTCGATAATTCCCTGAATAGTTACATCATTTAATCCTAAATTTAGAACCGTATCCATCATGCCGGGCATGGAAATTGGTGCACCGGACCGAACCGAGACTAACAAAGGATTTTGGAAATCGCCAAATCCCTTTTTAGATACCTGTTCTAATTTCTTTAAATTTTCCTCTATCTGCCCATCTAATCCTTGGGGATATCTTTTATCATTTTTATAATATTCAACACATACTTCTGTAGTTATAGTAAATCCCTGGGGAACGGGAATACCTATTCTGGTCATTTCTGCCAGACCTGCACCCTTTCCTCCTAAAACGGACTTCATATCCCCTTTTCCTTCATTAAAAAAATAGACATATTTCTTCATACTAATTTTTCCTCCTTGATAATTTTAAGTATATTTGTGGCAATGTCTTCTATAGCCATGTTGGTTACATTAATTATCGGACATCCGATTTTTTTATAAATACTATCTGCATATTCTAATTCTTTAATTACTCTTTCTTTTTTATTATATACACTTTCATCGGGAAGTCCTAATGCTTTTAACCGTTCGCTTCTTATCTCAATTAATTTATCGGGGTCCATGGTTAGGCCAATCACTTTCTCCGGTGGTAAACTAAATATTCCGACTGGCGGTTCGAATTCAAAATCTAATACCATATTGGCCACCTTTATTCCTTTATGGGCAAGATACATACTGAGCGGTGTTTTGGAAGTTCGAGAAACCCCTAATATTACCAGATCAGCTTTGGATAACTCTAATTCTCCCTGACAGGCATCATACTTCACCGCGAATTCCATAGCTTCCATTCTTTTAAAATATTCTTTATCAATTTTTCTGATAATCCCCGGCTCTAATTTTGGGGTAATTCCGCTTATCTTTTCGATGTTTTCCATAATTGGACCAAACATATCGAAGGAAACGACAGATTGCTTTTTTGATTCCTCTTTCAGAAATGATCTTAAATTTGGTTTTACAATAGTATAGACTATAAAACCTTTCTCTTTATTGATTTGACTTATTATCCCGGTAATATCTTTTTTAGATTCAATGTGGGCAAACAATTTCAAGTTAATATCCTCAGAATCAAACTGACTAAGGGCAGCATGCACTACATTTTGAGCAGTTTCACCCGTAGAATCAGAAATTATATAAACAGTAGGTTTAAATTCAGCACTATCCATAATTACTCCCTCCCCTCTTTTATAGAAACAATTTTGGATAAATCGGCCACCTGATTAAACGATATTCCAATTTTCTTGATAAGTGCAACTCTATTCTTTCTGATGTCTTCATCTTTGTCCATTACCAGTACCCGGTCAAAAAACTTATCGACCGGTTCACATAATTCTCCTAATAACTCAAATACTTTCCTGTACTCTTTGTTAGAAATAAATTCCCTTGTTCGCGGATAAATATTTTCATATTCGCGAAATAAGTTTAATTCTGCTTTTTCCTTTAATAGTGACCGGTTAATCTCGGTTTCTTCATTATTTTTTGATAAATTTAATACCCTGCTTGATGAGTTAAGTATTTTTCTAAAAATGGGTTGATTGTATAATTTTTCTATAGCTTTTATTCTATGTTTAATATCAACTAAATCTCCATCGCTGTCGACAGCTAAAACTGCATCAATTACATCATAGCGAATTCCCTCTTCTAAAAAGATATTTTTTAATCTTTGTTTGAGAAAATTTAATATCTGAAATATAATCTCATTTTCATCAAGTTTTAATTCCACTGAAACGCTTTCTTTATATAAGGATAAAGATTTCTGAATAATGTCTTTTAAGGAAATTTCCAGATTATTTTTTAAAATTATGGCGATTTTCCCGCGAGATTGTCTTCTCAATCCGTAAGGGTCCTGTGAACCTGTTGGGGTTAAGCCCATTACGAAACAGCCAATAATAGTATCCACTTTGTCAGCAATCCCTAAAATCATACCACTTTTTGTTAAGGGTAATCTGTCCCCTGAAAAACGGGGGAGATAATGTTCGAAGATAGCTTCCGCTACCTCTCTTCTTTCACCGGATAAAACCGCATATTCCTTTCCCATTATTCCCTGTAATTCCGGAAATTCCTTCACTGTTTCGGTAACCAAATCTGCCTTGCACAGATGAGCAGCCCTTAAAAGATCTTCTTTCACTTTCTGTTCAACTTGCAAAACATCTGCAATGTGGTCGCACAATAATTCTAATCTTTTTGTTTTATCAAAAAGGCTTCCCAAATTTTCCTGGAAAATAACATTTTTTAATTTATCCACTCTTTTATCTAAAGGAATCTTCTGGTCTTCCTGATAGAAAAATTTTGCATCTTCCAACCTGGCCCTGAGAACATTTTCGTTACCCTCTTTAATTTTAGAGGCATGCTTCTTGGTGTTATTAATAATTACAATAAACAGGGGAAGTAATTCATCTTTGTTTTTGAAAACAGGAAAATATTTTTGATGTTTTTCCATAACCACAGTTAGGACATCTTTGGGTAATTCCAAATATTTTTTATCATATTTTCCTAAAATTGCATTGGGATATTCAACCAAATAAATTATTTCTTTTAATTGTTTTTCATTTATTATTTTTTTACCATTAACTTCCTTAATTATCTGTTTTATATCTGTTTTAACAATATTTTCTCTAATTTGGGGATCGATTACCACATAGCTTTTTTCTAATTTTTTGAAATATTCCTGGGTAGAAGATATTTCGATTTTTTGGGGCGCTAAAAGTCGGTGACCATAAGTAATATTTCCGGAATCCAAGCCATTTAGATTAAACTTAATTATTTCGTTCCCATATAAGGAAAATATCCATCTTATAGGACGGATAAATCGTAATGACCTTTCCCTCCAGCGCATCGATTTCGGAAATTGCATGCTCTTTATTATTTTAGGAAATATCCGGGATAATACATCAACAGTTGGTTGGCCTATTATGGATTTAGAAGCAAAAATATATTTCCCTTTTTCGGTATCTTCGACGATTAAATTCTCAACATTTACCCCTGTGCTTTGGGCAAATTTTAGGGCAGGTTTTTGAGGCTGCGAATCTTTATTATAAGCAATTGAATAGGCAGGTCCTTTAATCTTTTGGAAGATGTCTTCCTGTTTTTCCTTAATGTGAAAAATGAATAATATTAATCTTCGAGGAGTGCCATAAACCTTTATTTTTTTATAATTTATTCTGGCTTCTTCTAAATATTTTTTAGCTAACTGATCTAAATCTTTTAAGGCATTTTCCATATACTGTGCCGGTATTTCTTCGGTTCCAATTTCTAATATTACATTCTTCATTAAATTTTATCCTCTGCTTGATCTTTTATTATTTGATTAAAGGAAAACCCAATTCTTCCCTCTTTTTTACGTATTCTTCCGCACATAATCGGGCAATATTTCTTACCCGGGAGATATATCCGGTCCTTTCTGACACACTAATTGCTCCCCGGGCATCTAATAAATTAAAAGTATGGGAACATTTTAATATATAGTCATATGCTGGTAAGGGCAGCCCTACCTCTATTAGCCTTCTGGCTTCTTTTTCATATATATTGAAGAGGTTGAATAACATCGTTATGTCCGCTTCTTCAAAGTTATACCTGGATTGTTCAACTTCTGCTTGATGGCGTACATCTCTATAGGCAATATTTTTGCCCCATTTTAAATCAAAAATACTATCCACATCCTGAATAACCATACCTAATCTCTCTAACCCGTAGGTTATTTCCACCGGAATAATATCTAAATCAAGCCCGCCGGCTTGCTGAAAATAAGTAAATTGAGTTATTTCTAACCCATCCAACCAAACTTCCCAGCCTAATCCCCAGGCACCCAGGGTAGGGGCTTCCCAATCACCTTCAATAAATCTTATATCATGCTCTTTTCTTGATATTCCCAAACTTTCTAAGCTTTTAAAGTAAATCTCCTGCACATCTTCAGGAGAAGGTTTTAATACAACCTGGAATTGATAATGTTGTTGTACCCGGTTGGGATTTTCTCCATAGCGTCCATCTGCCGGCCTGCGAGATGGTTCAACATAAGCTACTTTCCATGGCTCGGGGCCTAATACCCTTAAAAAAGTAGTGGGGTTCATTGTCCCTGCCCCTTTTTCCGTATCATAAGGCTGCTGAACAATACAACCCTGTTCCCCCCAAAACTTTTGTAAATTAAAAATTATCTCTTGAAAATCCATATTAGCATCTCTTTCCCTTAATTATAAATAAAATTCCCTCTCACGTAGGTTTTTTTGAAAACCTATTACCGTTGGAGAGAGGGATTACATTTTCCTTGTTAATATATCAAAATCGGTCTTAATTGTCAACGACTTAAAAAGAAAGTATCGAGTATATAGTATTGAGTATCGAGTTAAGAAGGAGAAAAAAGATACGAAAAAGTAGTATTCATATTTTTATCTAACTACCACATTAAAGTTTACACTAACCCTCGCATTGTGTGAAGAAATAAGTATATCGTATGTCGTATTTCGTTAAGAAGAAGCCAGAAGACAGAATTCAGGAGCCAGTAGCCAAATTCGTATCTCGTTTAGTATTAGTTAGTTGGTTAACTAGTTATTTGGATAGCTGGTTAAAAAAATTCAAGAGAGAAAAAAGTAGGGGCGTATTGCATACGCCCCTAATAATCTCTATAAAATCGTAGGACGGGCGTTCCCCATTTTCACGAGGACAGGCTCGCCTGTCTTTGAATTAAGGTAGGGGTTCGATTTATCGAACCCGCTCTTAAAATTACTAAATTAAAGCTAGGCGGATGAATCTGCCCCCTACATTTAAATATATCGCACAAAATAATTTTAAATTTTGAATTATGGTTTTTCATTTTTCGCTTTAAATTTTTAGTTACCTTCTTAGAACTTATTACTATAAAGCAATTTTCTTTTATCTAAAACCAATTAACCAGGTAACCATATAACTAATTACTAACGAGATATGATTCACGAGATACGAGATACGAGATGCGAATTTATTGTATACGCCCTTTCGGTTAATTGTGAATAATTTTGAAGGGGCACGATGCATCGTGCCCTCAAGGCTATAAAAATGGGTCGAATTTATTCGCCTTATGTCGCTGAATTACAAAAGAAGGGCATAATTCATTATGCCCCTACATCGGATTCCTGACCATGAATTCTTAGCTCTTTTTTCTCTTTCTTCTTCACTATATACTAATTACGCGATACTTGATACTATCTTATTCTGGCTCCTGAATTCTGTCTTCTTCTTTTCTTACTATACGCTCTACGCTGTACGCTCTACGCTAGTTCTATACTATTCACTAACGACTAATCTTCTAAAGATTTTTCAAAAATGTATCTGTTTTAAAACTTTTCTCCGAATGATAGGCAATGTATAAATCAGTTATTTTCTCTAACTCTTTCATCCTTTCATCGGGAATGGTAGCGTTGGATATAGTAGATAATGGAGTAATCAGTATTTTCCTTACTAATTTATTAAAATAAAGAGAGGCTTTAACACACCTTTCTTTATCTACGGCTATACAATTATTGCATATCAGTCCGCCTTCTTTTATATTAAAATACATCTCTTTTTGGTCTTTTATGTCTTTATTGCATCTACAACAATGATTAAGGGAGGGTCTATATCCTAAAATTGACATAGTTTGCCATTTGAAAGATAGGGTCAGTAATTTCGGATCATTAGATATCCTTAAATAATGTAAAACTTCTTTCAGTAAATTAAACAGACCGACATTTATTTCCCGCTCTTCGGTTAATTTATTAATTATCTCTACGCAATTGGCAGCAAAGGCAAATTTAAAAACTTCTTTACTCGTTGAGAAAAAAGATTCTAATATTTCGCTCTGACTGACAATATCAATATTTCTGCCTTTATAAAATAAAAAGATAGAGTGAGTTAATATTTCCAAACTGCTTCCGAATTTACTTTTTGTCTTCCGAACTCCTTTGGCAATGGCGGTGATCTTACCGCAATCTTTGGTGAATATAGTAACAATCTTATCGGCTTCTTCATATTCCATACTCTTTAAGACTATACCTTCTGTTTTATACAACATACTATCAGATAATCTCCGCTATAAAAGATCGTTTTTGCCGAATGCTTCGGGAAGCAATTCTTTTATCTTTTTAATCTTAAAATCTCCCTTTAAATTCGCCATAATCAAAGGGATATCTTCCCCAAATTCTGATATTACCTGTCGACAGGCACCACAGGGAGAACAGGGTTTATCTGTATCACCAATAACCGCGATAGCTTCAAATTTAGTTGAGCCCTCGGAAATAGCTTTAAAAATAGCCACTCTTTCTGCACATACAGCCAGACCAAAAGATGCGTTCTCAATATTACAGCCGGTAAATATTTTGCCATCAGCACAGAGAACGGCAGCTCCCACCTGAAATTTAGAATAGGGGGTATAGGCCCTTTTTCTGGCCTTTTCTGCTTCTTTAATTAATTTTTTAAATTCTTCTTTCACAGCACTTTCACCTTCCTTTTTTCCTTACAAAAGACCGTTCCCTGGTTTTTTCCTTTCTTATTTAAACCATACCTTTGTTTCCACCGGTACTAAATGAATCCATATATTTCCCTGATTTAAGTTTAAAACGTTCCCCTGGTTAGTGTAATATACAGTCGGGTGGTCTTTAGACTTTTTAACCCACTTGGTTAAATAATAATTACCTCCGTAAAATACCTTGGCTATGCCTTCTCCAACCACCTCTACTTCCAGCCTTCCCTCTTTATCGCCGGAAATTTTTTTAATCGGGACATATTGGATTATTATATTGGAAACAGCTATTTGATCGAAAGTTTTACTATCTTGATGAGGTTTAGAATTTATATACCTTAAATAAGTATTGGTACTAGCTTTATACTCGTAAGATATGGTATATTTTTGATTATATTTAATAGATATTCTGGTGATATTCCCTCCTGATAAATTGAGTGTTCTTAGATTGAGTAAATGGTTATCTAAATTTACCTTCTCCTGAAAACCCATTTTCCTGCTCTTCTCTCTTATATTTTGGGTTTTAGTAAAAAGATTTATCCATCCTCCGATATTTTTATCCCGCCAATAAGGGGAAGGATAAAGCATCTGGTCTAAATTAACCATTCTTTCGTTCTTTAAGCTTTGCCCTCCACAGTGAGCAAAGATGGCAGACCACTCTACAGCCAATCTGGAAAAATAATACCGGCTGCTTCTGACCGGCCCTACTATGGCTTCATCACTATTATTAAATATAGTCATCAATCTGGTAAAAGGGTACTCTACATTCGCTTCATAGACTATATCTGCTTTATTTAAGCCCGTTTGGTGAATTACTTCTTCGGGAGAATTACCGATCATTATAGCTATGGGTCTTGGAGTAATAGTACCGGTGGCGTAAATATTATTATTTATGTTAAGACAGGTAAATAAAATAAAAAATAACAATACAAACCTCCGGAAAAATGATTTATTCAACATCTCTTTCTTCATAATTTATCCTCTTTCTTCTTTTTCTTTAGTTTTTAAATTATTTCATAATTTTTTGGTTTTATCAAATTCATCTTCTATCTCTCCGAATATTTCCTCTAATAAATCTTCTATGGTAACTACTCCGGATATTTTCTTATCTTTGTCAATTACTACCGCGATGTGAACTTTCTTTCTCTGAAATTCTTTCAGGAGAGTAGTAACTCTTTTATCTTCTGAAACCGAGTAAGGCGGATGGATTAAACCTAATAATTTTATACTTTTACTTAATTTCTTTTCTAAATCTCCCATTAGGAAGTCTTTGGCGTAAATAAAACCTATGACATTATTTATATTATTCTTATAAACCGGTATCCTGGAAAGACCTTCTCTGTTCATTAATTTTATAGCTTCCTCTACGCAAGTATTTTCTTCGGCGGCTACCATATATTTTTGGGGTATCATTACATCCTTAATAAAAATATCATTTAAATTTAAAATTCTCTCAATCATGCTCTTTTCCTTTTTCTCTAACGCACCTTCCTTTTCGCCAACTTCAAATAATAATTTTAAATCTTTTTTAGTGAAAAAAGCCATTTGAGGTACAAACTTCTTGCCACTAAAGATTCTAATGATAAAGCTTGATACCCAACTGAAAAAGACTTCCAGAGGATAAAGGATGTAAGAGGCAATTTTTAAACAACTAGCTGCCTTAAGCGAAATTTTTTGTGAATTATTTTGAGCAATAGTTTTAGGAATTATCTCACAAAAAACTAAAATTATTAGAGTAGTAAGCAATATTGAAATAGTAACTCCCCTATCACCCCATATATACAGTGCCAGAGCAGACGAAACTGTAGAAGATACGATTACTGCTATATTGGTTCCGATCAAAACCACCCTTAAAAATTTATCGGGTTTTTTAATTAAATTATGCACTATTATGGCCTTTTTATCCCCTCTCTTGGCTAAATATTTAAGATGCAGTTTGCTAGTAGAGATAACTGCGGTTTCCGCACCGGAAAAAAAAGCAGCAATAAATATACACATAAACAATATAAAAGGACTGACTTTAACCCACCATTCTGTCAAAATTTCCTTACCTCCTATCCATCTTTACCCGAAATATTATTTTCAGTCTGCGGTATTTCTTTTATTATCTTTACCCTTCTAATCCTGTTTTTTACTACCTGTTCTATTATTATTTGGCAATTCTGATACTTTATCTTTTCACCCTTCCTGGGCACCCTGCCCAATAGGTCAAAAATAAAGCCACCCAGAGTCTCGAAACCATTTTCCGGTATTTCGATGTTTAGAATTTCATTAATCTCTTCAATACCTATTATTGCATCAACAATGACCGTATTATCCTCAGCTATTTCAAACAATTTTATCTCTTTATCGTATTCATCAATTATCTCGCCTACTACTTCCTCTACCACATCCTCCATGGTAATCAATCCTGCTGTCCCTCCATATTCATCAATAGCAATGGCAATTTGAATTCTGTCTTTCTGAAAAATATCCAGTAGTTCATCTATTTTTTTGTTTTCCGGAACAAAGTAAGGCTCCCTTATTATCCTCTTTAAATCACACTTCTCCTTTGAAGTATACCATTGCCGGTATATACCTAAAAGATCTTTAGCATACAATATTCCGATAATATTGTCTACTGTTTCTTCATATACCGGGATTCTCGAATGCCCCATTTTTTTAATCAATTTTAATATTGAATCTAACTTAGTATCAGAGGAGATGCAGGCCATATCTACCCGGGGTATCATTACTTCTTTGACCATAGTATCGCTAAATTCAAATATATTTCTGATCATCTCCTTTTCTTCCTCTTCTATCACCCCTTCATCCTTGCCGGCATCTATCAGGGTTATCAAATCTTTTTCGGTAATCTCCTTTTTCTCTTTAAGGCTTTTTTTACCAATAAAGAAATATATAGCACTAATTATTACTTTAAAAAATTTAATTAAGGGGAATAACCCGGTGGAAATTATTTCTATCGGTCTAGCAACTCTTTTGGAAATAACCTCGGCATTGGCCACAGCCAATGATTTCGGGACAATCTCTCCGAAAACAAGTATGATAAAAATCATTGTTCCACTGGCTATACCTATGCCTATATTTCCGATAAGTTTTATGGCTAAATAAGTGGCCAAAGAGGAGGCAGAAATGTTTACGAACATATTCCCGATTAAAATAGAGATTAATGTTCTTTGGGGGTCATCAAGTAGTCTGATAATTGATTTTATCCGCCAATTATCCTCTTCTTCTTTTTGCATTTTTTTTAATTGCAGCTTATTAAGCGAGAATAGAGCGGTCTCTGTGCCGGAAAAAAAGGCAGATAATATTATAAAACCTAACAAAGTGATAACTTCAAATATCAATATTATTAAATTAAGGGGGTCATCCAAAAAATAATCACCGCAACTTTTTAAAAAACCGTCAAGTATATTCTGAAATATCGACCATTTTTATTAATTTAGACCAGATAATACGTCTATTTTTAATTAGTTAGATTAGGAATCTAAATATCAACAATAATTGAACTTTTTAGATTCCCAATCTAACAATTTTTATAATTTACAAAATTACCAAAAATCAAAATTAATACAGCTTATTTTTAATTATACTATGCCAATTCAACTTTCTTGGATATTCTCATCTTCTGTGCTATTATTACTCCTGCTAATAAGACAATACCTACACTATCAGTTAATAATCCGGGTGTTAATAGGGCAAGTGCACTAATCATTAATATAACTCTTTCATATATCCTGGTATGGTCAAACAAATATCCGCCAGCTGCTGCTCCCAAGGCTAACACCCCGGCCAAAGCAGTAATAATTAATAATAAAGTATGTCCAATTGTGCTATTTATAAATAACAGTCCGGGATCAAGGGCGAAAAGATAGGGAATCATAAATCCCGCTACTGCTAATCTTACGGCAATAAAGCCGGTCTTCATGGAATTACCGCCGGATATTCCTGCCCCGGCATAAGCAGCTACCGCCACCGGCGGGGTAAGATCAGCGATTACTCCAAAGTAAAGGATAAATAGATGGGCAGCTAAAGGTTGTACCCCCAAGTCAACCAGAGCAGGGGCAGCCATAATCGATAGAATTATATATTTGGCTGTGGTGGGGAGTCCCATTCCTAATAAAATTGAGGCAATCATAGTGAAGAAGAGGGTTAGCATAAGATTACCGCCACCCAACATCACCAGTCCGTTGGCAATCTTTAATCCTAAACCGGTAAGAGTTACCGCTCCTACTACCATTCCGGCACAGGCACAAGCCGCTGCTACCCCTAAGGCGCTCTTGGCACCATCTTCAAAGGCTTCACCCAATTTTTTTAAATTTAAACGAGTCTCGGATTTCACCATACTTATAGCCAGGCTCATGACAATTGCCCAAAAAGCAGAGAATAATGGAGTATACCCTCTAACCAACAAATAAACCAAACCAATTATGGGGATAATTAAATGACCCCTGGCCTTCACTACTTTGCCTAATTTGGGAAGCTGCTCTTTAGGAAGACCTTTTAACCCGTGTTTACAAGCTTCCAGATGAACCATTGTCATAACGGCAATATAATATATGACAGCTGGAATAGCTGCCGCAGCAGCAATTCTGATATAGGGAATCCCTAAAAATTCCGCCATTACAAAGGCAGCTGCTCCCATCACCGGAGGTAATATCTGTCCGCCGGTAGAGGCAGCAGCCTCTACTGCTCCGGCAAAATCCTTTCGGTAACCTATGCTCTTCATTAAAGGAATGGTAAAACTACCGGTAGTTACCGTATTAGCTACTGAGCTTCCATTTATAGAGCCCATAAATCCACTGGCTATAACCGCAACTTTTGCCGGACCACCGGTGGTATGACCAGCAAGAGCCATAGCCACATCGATAAAAAACTTACCCATTCCAGTCTTATTTAAAACCGCGCCGAACAGAATAAAAAGAAAAACGAAAGAAGCTGATACCCCTAAAGGAATACCGAATATCCCTTCTGTCCCTGAATATAAATGCTCTATTATTCTTTCCAATGAGTATCCTCGATGAGCGAAGAATCCCGGCATTATCTGTCCGAAATATGAATATAATAAAAATACAGTTACCACTATAGGAAGAGCTGAACCGATAATTCTACGAGTTGCTTCCAGGACTAATATAATAGTCAGACCGCCCACTATTAAATCGAGTGTAGTGGGTAGACCGGAGCGTATTACCATATCATTGTAAAATACAACCAAATAATAACATACCCCAGCTCCCAATATAGCCAGAATTATATCCAGAAAAGGTATTTTTTCTTTATTTTTATCAAAACTTTTTTTACTACCGGGGTAAATAAGAAATGCTAAACATAAAGTAAAAGCCAGATGGAATGCTCTCTGCTTTAGAGCTAAAAGCAGACCAAATCCTCCTGTATAAAATTGGAAAGCCGAAAAAGATATAGCAATAATAGAAATAATAATAGCCATAATTCCCAAAGGCCTTCTTATTCTCGATTCTGAATCATATTGTTCCATAAGTTTCTGAACATCAATTTCTTTATTTCCAGTTTTCATATTTTCAGCCATTTATAAGCTTCCTCCTATAAGATAATTAAACAAATTATTCCTATCTACTTTAAGGGTTAGCAATCTATCCCCTACTAATGAAGATAAATTAATTTCTTCTCCTTTAAAATAGAAAATATTTTCTCTTACCGCTCCAATTCTATAATAAATTGGGGTAGGTATAATCCTGTGCATATTTTTTATTTTAAATCTACCCTCTTCTTCTACAAATATTTCATTTTCAAAAGTGGTATAAGGGAGCCCGGCTCCGTGATCGAAAAAATCAGTTTCAATTAATACAATCTGATAATCTTTATCAATGATAAATATCTCCCATACGGGAGTCAGGGCTACAGAGTGAGTATATTTTAAAATAAATTCATCCCCGGGTTGAATTTTCCGTTCATAAATTACTTCTCCGTCAGGAAAAGACTTTAGTTCCAGGGTGTATACGGGGATAAAAAATAATATAATAATTATAATTATTACAATAAATAATCCAAATTGTGCAAAATATTTTTTCTTTAGCATAGTTAATTTATTAATAAATTATTAGAATTGATTATTTAATTAGTTTATCTTGTATATTGTATTTCAAGCTAAGGACTAGTATATTAATTCCGGGTACCATAGAGAAATATTCTCATCTTACGGTACCCGGATTTTACTTTCCTAATCTTATTTAATCAAGCCGACTTCTTTGTAGTATAATTCTGCACCCGGATGTAAAGGTATTCCTATACCGTCAAGGGCAGTTTCCAAAGTAATATTTTTGCCTTGAGAATGTACTTTTTCCAATACATCTCGGTGTTCCCATAAAGCCTTAGTCATTTTGTAGACTAAGGTAGGGGATAGTTTGGCATCACAGATCCATAAAGCGGGTGTAGCAAGGGCTGGAACATCTTCATCTACGCCTTTATACAGTCCGCCAGGGATAACTGTAGCACCGTAATAAGGAATAGCTTCAACTAATTCTTTTATCTTTTCTGCACTAATAGGAACCAATACAATATCTCTTTTGGTAGCTATATTAATGATACTGGAAGTAGGGAAACCAGCAGTGGTAAATCCGGCATCTATTTGCCCATCGATCAAACGTTGAGCAACTTCATTGAAGCTTAAAAAATCTGCCTGGATATCATCAAAGGTAATACCATGGGCATTTAATATTATTTCAGCATCAGCAGCAGTTCCGCTGTTAGGTGCACCCACTCCGACTTTCTTCCCTTTGAGATCCTCTATGCTTTTAATTCCGGAAGCCTTGGTAGCAACTATATGAATAGTTTCCGGGTATAAAGAAGCAATACCCCTTAAATTAGTAATCGGTTGTGCATCTTTTAATATCCCCGTTGCGCTATAGCTCCAGTAAGTGGTATTAGCTTGTGAAAAAGCGGTTTCAATCTGTCCTCTGCTGATTAAATTACAATTTGCCACAGAAGCATTCCCTGATTGAGCGGTAACTATTAAGCCTTCAACATAATTAGAAAGCATTTGAGCTAAAGCTCCACCTAAGGGGTAATAAGTTCCACCGGTTCCGCCGGTAGCAATAGCTACAAATTGTCTTTCAGCAGCCATCCCAAAACCAAACATTCCCATTACTAAACTAATTGCTAATACTAAAACTAATATTGTCTTACTTTTTAACATTAATAGATTCTCCTTTTAATTTTTGAAATTTAATCTTATATACTAACTAAGAGCAAATATCTTATAGGCCGATACCTCACCTCCCATTTTTTAATTATTTTCGTTCAGCAAATCTGTGTTAAGTGTTTTTTATCCATATTTACTTTTTAGGTTAAAATGACCTAATAAAGTAAATAAATATTATATTTAATTTTATTATATTAAACATCAGGTTACAAAGCAAATATTTTCAAGATTTCACTCTCTTTTTCCTTCATAATTTTGTAATCTTTGTCTTCTTCGTGGTCATAACCGATTAAGTGTAATAAACCATGAATCAGCAATACCGTCAGCTCTTTTTCGATACTATGATTTAAGGTGTCTGCCTGCCTTTGGGCGGTCTCTGCGGATATAATTATATCCCCCAGAGGTTTATCACTTTCTATTTCCGGAGATTTTACAGCTCCTTCCTGCAAACTAAAAGATAGAACATCGGTTGGTTTATCAATCCCCCGATATTTATTATTCAGCGTCCTAATAAATTTATCATCAGTAAATAAAACACTGATTTCAGTTCTTTCATCAACTTTTAGATGTAGCAGAACCTTTTTGATTATCTCCTTTATCTTTCGCTGATTTATCTTTATTATCTTCTGCTGATTTTTTATTAGAATTTCCATTCTTTTTTTTCTCTTCTTTCACTTTATTTATTAAATTCTCATCGGGATATTCCACCCGACTGTGAAACATTCCGGTAAGTATCCGGGAAAAACTATCTCCAATTTTGTCCAGGTCTTTCAAGGTTAAATCACATTCTTCCAACTGTCCATTTTCCAAATTCTTCTGAATAATCTCTTTCACCAGGGTTTTTATTCGGGTTGCCGTAGGATTAGTTAAGCTTCTGGTGGCTGCTTCCAGCGAATCAGCCAACAAAATAATCCCTGCCTCTTTAGTCTGAGGTTTTGGCCCGGAATAACGGTAATTCTCTTCGGCAACCGCATCATTAGCAGAACCATTTTCTTTTAAAGCTCGGTGAAAGAAATAGGTAATCAAATTGGTTCCGTGGTGCTGGGCAATTATATCAATTATATCCTTAGGGAGTTTATTTTTTTTCGCCAATTCTATCCCTTCTTTAACATGAGAAGCAATTACCAAAGCACTTAAACTGGGTTCCATCTCATCATGAATATTTTTATAGGCCTCTTGATTCTCAGTAAAGAAATAAGGTCTTTTTATTTTACCTATATCATGATAAATAGCACCAACCCGGGCTAACAAGCCATTGCCCCCAATCTCCTCAGCGGCAGTCTCTGATAGATTTCCTACAACTATACTGTGATGATAGGTACCGGGTGCTTCCAATATCATCTTTTTTAGTAAAGGCTGGTTAGGATTAGATAATTCCATCAGCTTAAAAGAGGTGGTGATATCGAAATAGCTTTCCAGGAAAGGTAAAATACCGATAGTTAAAATGACCGCTAAAAACCCGTTTAGCACTCCCCATAAATTGTTTTGTAAAATTAAATAATAACCCTCGTTATTGATTAAACCCAAAGCTGATATGGTAATGATATTAACTCCGGCAATAATTAACCCTGCACGGGTCAAGCTCGACCTTTGGGTGATTTTCCGAATACTATATATAGCTACAATCCCGCTAATTACCGAGACTAAAATATAATTTATTCCGCCTCCCGGAATAAATCCTATTAACAAACTTAATATCACGGTAAGCAATATGGCAATATTAGGATTTAAAGATATAGCAATTAACATTGAAGCAGAAGCAATAGGCATTAAATATCCTGATGCTTGACTTGCTATTTTAGCGAGCAAAACAACAAAAATAGCAATAATACCCAGCAATATCAGTTTGTTTACATTTTCATAAATCTCAGGATAAAAGTAGTTTAAATATAAAAAGACCACTAAAATGCAGATCGCGGCAATCATAATTATTCCTACAATGTTGAAAAAATTTATCTTGGGATTTTTTAGACCTAAAGCATTAAGAATGGCGATATCTTCCGAACTTATCACTTCTCCCTTTCTTATAATTATCTGCCCTTTTCGAATTGTTCTTATAACATCATCTACTGAAGCGATGGCTTCCTGACGTCTTTTTTCTGTATCTTCTTCATTTAGAAATAAACTTGGTAAAAGTAAAGAAGTAGCAATCTCACTGGCAATCAGGGCATCATGATGATCGAGGGAAATCTCGCTAATCTCTCTAATTAATTGTTTTTTGGCATTTTCTAAATCATCTTCCTTAATTCCCTGCTCCATAATTTTTCTCATAGAACTTTTAATATCTACCCTTATTTTCTCTAAAGATAAATTATCCAGTTGGAGACAACCTGCTATGACCTTTTCACTAATAGATAATCCTAAGTCTTCATTTATTTCATTAGCCATTTTATTTAACTCATTATCTGTCAATCTCCTATCGTTTTCCGTTATAGGGGAAGTAGTATCTTTAGATGATTCATTTGCTTTTTCCTGATATTCTTTTATCTTTGAAAAGAGGTTATCTATCTGTTTTTCAACATTTTCAATATTTGCTAAATTTAAATCATACACTTCTTTTATCGATTTGGCAGCTTTTTCTCTTAAATTTTGTGTTGCTTCTACATCCACAAATTCAAAATCACCCGGAGAAAGAATATCTTTAGTGCAGATTTGACTTTCTTTCAAGAGAATTTTATCCGGGAAAAAATTAATAGATAGAACGAGAGTAATGGTGGTTAATAATACAAAAAATATAGATATTTTTTGTATTATATTTTTATCAATCAATTTTTTCTTTTGCATATTTTTACCTGATATTTTATCTCTACTTTTCCATTTATTCCATTTCTCATATAGTTTCACGAGGTTGAATTACTCCTCTTTCTGGTTCCGTGAATCTTCCTTTTCGTAAGCACGGATAATCTCCTGAACCAATCTGTGTCTCACCACGTCCCGGTCATCAAGATATACAAATTCGATACCTTTTATCTTTTTAAGTATCTTTTCCACTCTTTTTAATCCGGAATGTTCTTTAAGCGGTAAATCTACCTGAGTAATATCTCCATTAATTATCACTTTGGAACCAAAACCAAAGCGGGTTAAAAACATCTTCATCTGACCTAAAGTGGTATTTTGAGCATCGTCTAAGATAATAAAGGAATCATTCAAGGTTCTTCCTCTCATATAGGCTAAAGGGGCTATTTCTATTATCCCTCTTTCCATATACTTTTGAAATTTCTCGGAAGGCATCATTTCGTACATTGCATCATAGAGGGGGCGAAAATAGGGGTCTATCTTTTCCAACAAATCTCCGGGTAAATAACCTAAACTTTCCCCGGCTTCTACCGCCGGTCTAACCAAAATTATTCTATCTACTTCTTCGTTCTTTAGGGCAGACAGAGCAATAGCTACTGCCAGGTAGGTCTTTCCCGTACCGGCAGGTCCGATAGCAAAGACAATATCATTCTTTCTAACCGCTTCTACATATTTCTGTTGGCCCAAGGTTTTTGGCCTGATCTCTTTATTTTTTTTAAAAACGTGAATTACATCTTTGTATAATAACTTCCAATTTACAGGCTGTTTTCTCTCAGACATTTCCACATGGTATCTTACCTGAGCTATAGAAAGTGGGTGTCCTTTCCTGATTATAGAAAGAAGTCCTTCAATTATTTTTATGGCATTATCCGTATCACTCTTTACCCCCGAAATAACCAACTTGCTATCATTTTGGGTTGATATTTTTATGGGAAAATGCCGGTTAATTAATTTGATATTTTCATCATATTGTCCAAAAAGTTCTCTTAGCTCATCTTTATTATTAATTAATATACTTTTACTTATATTTTTATCTTTTTCTATTATATTTCCCTACTTTCGTAAAATATTTCCGTATCTCGCATCTCGTGAATCGTATCTCGTTAAGAAATAGTTAGTTGGTTAGCGGTTAATTAGTTATTAGATAAAAGAGAATTGCTTACAGTAATCAGTTTTCAGAACGTAAATAAAAATTTAAAGCGAAAAACGAAAAACCATAATTCAAAACTTTTTCTAATGAAATAAATTATTATTTTTAAGTAGAGATCGGATTTATCCGATCTGAGTTTTAATGTATTCTTTCGCTACATGCTTTACGCTAGTTCTTCTTTGCTATATCTACATACCATATATTATAATATATTAATTTGGATTTTGAATTCTGTCTCCTAGCTTCTTTGTTCTATTTTCTTAACTAGCTAACCAAGTAACTAACTAACCATTTAACTAATTATATACGCTAAACGCTGTACGCTCCACGCTAGGTTTATTCACTAACGACTAATTTAGCTTTACCTTCTATGTCTCCGAAAATCATAAGGCCTTAGAGCTCTGGGTGGAGCAATTATCTCGGATAATATTATCCCGTTAACCAGAATATTATCAGATAAATATATTTCCAACCTGCTTTTACGGCCAGATGAAATTTCTTCCTCATCTTTTACTGCCGCTTTTTCAGCAAAAATCTCTTTCTTTTTATCCTCATATTTATCTTTATAGTATTTTTTAACCTCATCATCTATAATAATTTTGTCCTTTTTTTCCATATTATCAACTTGTTTTATATTAATCTTATCCTCAGGTGAACCTGCTTCATGCGGACTTTCCGAAGATACCGAGATATAATTATCTTTTTCTTTTTGCATCAAGCTGTAAGATCTTCTTTTCTGATTTACTATCCGGTTTAACAAACTTATTATAATATATAAAATAAATATATATGAAATTAATGACATTATTTATTATATCCTTTTTAAGTAAAATAATATTATCTTATTTATTTTCCTTCTTCTTTGAGGTTTCAGAAATACTATCCCTCATGGAGGTATCAGCTTCAATATTTTTCAAATTGTAATAATCCATGACTCCCAATTTACCTTTTCTTAGGGCTTCTGCCATTGCCTTAGGGACTTCTGCTTCTGCTTCTACCACCTTTGCTCTCATTTCCTGAACTCTGGCCTTCATTTCCTGCTCCTGAGCTACCGCTAAAGCCCTTCTCTGTTCAGCCTTAGCTTGAGCAATCTTTTTATCGGCTTCTGCCTGATCAGTCTGCAGAATTGCGCCAATATTTTTACCTACATCGACATCGGCAATATCGATAGACAATATCTCAAAAGCAGTCCCGGCATCCAAACCTTTTTTCAAGACAGTCTTGGAAATATTATCCGGATTTTCTAAAACATTTTTATGCGCCTCTGCTGAACCGATGGTAGTGACAATTCCTTCTCCTACCCTGGCTATAATTGTCTCTTCACCGGCTCCGCCCACCAGGCGTTCAATATTTGCTCTTACGGTTACCCTGGCTGTAGCCATAACCTGAATACCATTTTTAGCCACTGCTGCTACTACCGGAGTCTTTATTACTTTCGGATTTACGCTCATTTGTACTGCTTCAAGAACATTCCTACCGGCTAAATCGATAGCGGTTGCCTTTTCAAAGGTTAAATTGAGACCGGCTCTCTCAGCAGCAATCAAGGAATCTACTACCCGGTCAACATCTCCCCCCGCCAAAAAATGTGCTTCCAATTTATCAATAGAAACGTCCAATCCTGCTTTGGTGGCTTTTATTAGGGCGCTAACTATCTTATGAGGAGGCACTCTTCTAAGCCTCATGCCCACTAAAGTAAAAATTCCCACCTTTACTCCTGCCGCTATAGCTGAAATCCATAATCCTACCGGTATAAACTGAAAGAAAATATAGATTATAAAAATAACTACGATAATCGGAATCAACGGAATCAATAATTCAAACATTTTATTACCTCCTTATTCTATTATTTTCGCTATCTTTTATACCTACCCCGTGAAACCCTATTTCACCGGGGTCATTCCTGTGCTTCTCTCTGTTTTTCCCACATCTCTATCTTTCATTCCGCAATTTTCTCTGTCATTCCCATATCTCTATCTGTCATTCCTACACTTCTCTCTGTCATTCCCGCGAAACCTGTCCTCGACCTGATCGGTGAGCGGGAATCTATTCCCCTCTTTTTTATCCTTCGGCACCTTTAGGCACGATGCATCGTGCCCCTTCCTATATGAATTCATCGGCACAATTATATGAATTCATTATCACATACGGGATAACAAAAAATGATATTTTTTCAAATAGACAGGCGAGACCCCTGTCCTACTGACTTCATAATGCCTTATCCGTAACAGCGATTGCTTCGACTACTATTTTATTACCTTCAATACTTATTATTTTAATTTTGGTATTAGAATCAACGTATTCTCCCCGGGTAAGGGCATTTAATTTTTTACCATTAACCTCTACTATCCCGGACGGACGCAAAGGTGTAATGGCTATGCCTTCTTTTCCGGTTAATCGCTTTAAATCTTTTGTCCCTACCGTATATCCCAATTCCTTTTTCTGCTCAGTAGAAAGGACAAATTTTCTCCAGGTTCGGGTAGAAGGAATATATTTAATCAATAAGAAAAACCCTACTACGGATACACCCAGGGCAATCAAGATAGAATAAGTCGCCTGGACAATATTCCCGAAAGTAAGAAATATGCTGGCCAAAATAGCGGCAATTCCACCTATTCCGGCCAGGCCGAACCCGGGAATAAGAAATACTTCTGCCAAAAGCAAAAGAAGGCCGATTGCAAATAGGATAATCGTTTCAAATCCTGCTAAGCCGACAATTATATGTCCTCCAAAAAATAAAGACAGAGAAATTATTCCTATTGAACCTGCTATCCCCCAGCCTAAAGTCCAAAATTCAATTATTAGCCCTAAAAAACCTATAGACAATAATAATGAACTTACTACAGGATTGGTAACAAATCGACTTATATTCTCCGCCCAATTTGGATAAATGTATACTATTTTAGCATCTTTAAGATTTAAAAAATCTAAAACTTCTTCAATCTTTGAAGCAGTACCATCTACAAAATTTAATTTTATAGCCTGCTCGGCATTTAAAGTTAATATTTTATCTTTTTCTATTATACCTTCTATTTCTATGTCTTTGTCAACCATGGCGGCTGCTATCTCTTCCGAACGCCTTCTGCTTAAAGCAGTAGAAGCGAATTCAGCCCTTAAGGCTGAAATATTTTTTTCATCTGCCGGCCTTGGTTCTGCTGCACCGATACTGGCACTTTTATCTATTAGAATATATTCTGCAGATAGCGCAATTAAGGCTCCTGCAGACCATGCTCTATTTTTAATGTAGGCTACGCTTGGTATATTCAGGCTCATTATCTTATCTCTTATCTGGGTGGCGGCATCAATCCTTCCTCCGAAGGTATCGATTTCTAAAATAACCGCTTTTGCTTTGCGTGATACCGCTTCCTCTAAAGCCCGCTGTACATAAGAAGATAATCCCAAGTCAATTGTTCCTTTAATGGTTACCAAATATACTTCATCTGTTACATTTGCGTAAGTGTTTAGAGCAATTAAAATAAAAATTATAAATAGAGCTATAATTATAAGAAATATCTTGTGTTTTTCATTTAAATTAGATTTTATTATCAAATAATTTACGCTCCTGAATTAGTCGTTAGTTCCAAACACAGTTATCAATTGTCATTATACAGCTAAAAACTTAAAACGAAAAGCAAAAAGCCATTATTCAAAACTCAAAGCCATTTTTGTATATTGTATTGCGTTCGAGTACCGCGTGGAAAACTTAGGTTTAGATGTAGGGGCACAATGAATTGTGCCCTTCTTTTTTAATTCAAGAAAATTTCTATACAATTAAATTATAAAATTATAAAAACAAAGAAAGACTCAAAATACTTACCAAGGCAAGTCTGAGTCTTTCGTTTTTAACATTAATTTTTTGGATTGCCCAGTAAGTCCCGCACCATTTTATTAACCATTTTCCCATCTGCTTTCCCCTTTAATTGAGGTATGATTTCTCTCATGGCAGGACCAATGTCTTGTAGACCTTTAAATCCAAATTTTGCAATAGTTTCTTTTACTATTTTCTCTACTTCTTCCTCAGATAATTGCTCAGGAAGATACTTTTTTACTATTTCTATCTCTTTTTTTGCCTTTTCGGCAAGTTCCGGTCTTTGACCTTTGGTAAACATATCTAAAGACTCTTCTAACTTCTTTAAATTGCGGTTCACTATTCCGATAACTTCGTCTTCGGTTAGTTTGTCCTTTTTAGATATTTCAGCGTTTTTAATTGCTGCCCTAATCAATCGTAAAGTCGATAATTTTAATTTTTCGTTCTCTTTTAGTGCCTTTTTCATATCATTAAAAATAATTTCTTCTAACGATAACTGTTTTGACATCTAAAATCTACCTCTTTTTTTCAGTTTCCTCTGAGCAGCGAGCGCTTTCTTTTTCCTTCTCACGCTTGGTTTTTCATAATATTCATGACGCCGAAGATCGGATATTATTCCGCTCTTCTGGCATTCCTTTTTAAATCTTCTAAGGGCGTGATCCATTTCTTCGTTCTCTTTAACTTTTATTTTGGCCATATTTACACCTCCCATCTTCTACATATTAAGTTAACAAAATGATACGTTATGGGTAAAATACAATAATATCATTATGCCTATCAAATTTGATTATTAAACATCAAGCTGAAATTACTATTTGAATTATCTAAATAAATATCTTTCATATTATATAATACAACTATAAATTTATCAAGAAATGAAAAAAAAGTATATGATCGCAACCCAAAAAGTAAACAAGATGGTAATATAGGGGCACGATGCATCGTGCCCACAAAAGATATTAGGCAATAAAATGGTGAGGGCACAATTCATTGTGCCCCTACAACATAATTACAGCCAAAAAGCCATACTCTATTGTAAAATTATTTGCAATATAGCACATATAATATTTCATAATATTACAAAATGTTATATACAACCTGCTAAGAATATCTTTGAGATTTTTGGGTTATAACCAATATATAATATTTTTCCTTCTAACTATCCCAGTAAAGTTACACTAATTAAATCTTTTAATAAAAAACTTCTATATTATTATATTAAACAAGTCTTATGTCAAGTTTTTTTGCCAATAACTTTTTTAATAATATTTTTTATCTATCTTTTATTTTAAAAAATTCTCTGTTATGCATCTGATACACCGGTTACTGTAAACTTTAGTGGACTGGTTGAACAGAAAGAAGAATGCTTTTTTTTCTATCTTTTCTCTTTCTTAACTCGATATTCAATGCTATGATTGCAACCCAAAAAGCTAACAAATATTTAAAATTTGACAAAACCCATCTACAATACTATATTATATACAATCAATTGTATTAGTCGTTAGGATTAATTGCTAAATACAAAACTAGTTTTTAGATAAAGGAAATTAGTTGTCAGTTTACAGTTATCAGTATATAGCTAAAAATTTAAAGCTAAAAGCGAAAAACCATAATTGTTAGTTAAAAATTCAGTAATCAGAAGAATATAAAATTACTTAACAAACACTATAATCTCATAATTTAAAATAATTCTGAATACTGGA
>Ga0190349_1000117_pt1 | contig 28877 bp, 27 predicted proteins | sample 48721378_MG_FD_179798 | JGI IMG/M metagenome (GOLD analysis project Ga0190349, IMG submission 179798) | Hydrothermal vent microbial mat bacterial communities from Southern Trench, Guaymas Basin, Mexico - 4872-13-7-8_MG | ecosystem: Environmental > Aquatic > Marine > Hydrothermal vents >...
TACCGGGATAAGGAGACACTCCAGGATGAGTCTTGGTTATGGTGACTTCCAATCGAGAAGCCTTTGGTTGGACGGAAATAACTAAAAAATACCAATTACTTCGAATATGGGTGTGAATCAAGTCACCGGTACTTGGGCCCGAAAAAGGGAAATTATCCGCGAATCTTTTCGTTTTGCAGATGAAAGTAGCTTTTTCCTGGTCGAAATAAAAGTCTTTAATCTTCATTTCAAGCAGAGTTTTCTTGATGAGCTCCAAAATTTGCTCGCCACTTAAATCCAAAGGTAAAATAACATCTCTATTTTCAATCACAAGAGCTTGCCAAGGATTAACGGGTAAACTTCCCTGGATAGGTTGGCTAATTCCAACCCAAAAAGCAACCATTAATAAGCAGATGATAACTTTTTCTTTCATGATCATTCCCCTTTTATTTATTATCTGTCGACCTTCAGAGGCAATGTTTTACACTCAAGAGTATTTACTTCATAATAATGTTGGGTTAAGGTAGAGAAAAATTTCATTTTCTCACCCCTTTTGTGACAATTAAAAGATAAAGAAAAAAAATAAGTTGTCAAGATTTTTTACCCAATTAATTCTTTTGTGAGGTCAAGATATATAAAAAAATTTCAGCTCTTTTCAGAAAGCAAAAGCAACATCTTTTCTTGGTTAAAAGTTAGAAGCTGGTCCAAATTCTCGGTGAATGGTTTGACAACATTAGTTACTTCTTTCCACTTAAGAGTTTCTACTTTATTTTTGAGATTTATTTTTGAAAACTCCCAGCAAATTTTCTTCCTTGAGAGTAACTGTCTTTACCAAGGCGGTGAGATCGACTTGCTTTTCTTGATGACTTGGTCTTTTTGGGGAATAGCTATCCAGGTGGTGGAGAGGGCCGCCTGTCCCGCTTTAATGTCTCTAAACACGGTGCGTAGCTTATACTGTCCCGGTGAAAGACTTAATTTAATCACCAATTGAGTTGCCGGCAGCTGGCTCCAGAGGACTTTCCTTTGCTTAATCTGAAGAATGTATCCTCTTTCGTCCAGAATAAAGATAAGCCATTCCACTTGACCGCGCAGAAAATCTTGTTTCTTGAGTCCGGCTAAATTACCTGGTATTCCTGCTGGTATTCCTGGGGTCAGGCCTCAGTAATTTAATTATTATCAGTAAGATAACCTCTTTTTAGCCCTAAAAACGCGCCTTAACCGGGATTTTTGGACCCCAAAATAGCCCCAAAGTCAAGTAGATAGAGTTTCGTCTTCACAGATGACGTTTTGCTCAGGCTTTTTTTCAGAGCTTACTCTCAGGGTGTAAGGTGAAGACGTGCCCCAATTTATTTGAAATTTACTTATATATTTCTCCCCTTGATCCGAAAAAGAAAAGGATTATGGAACGCGATTCTGTTTTGTAAATCAGCCTTCTTGGGTGGCTACGACATGTGTATCGACATGTGTATTTATAGGATTTTAAATCTTTAAATTCTCCTTATCCAACATCTGAAAAGCATATACATATAAATAAAGAAATAGAAAATAGCTATCCTATACAAGTATATAGCATGATTATACTATACCACTTCATTTCTAGATGAATATCTTATTAAAGAAAAACTTGATGGTAACGCCGGTAACAAACCATAGAGAGAATGATGGGAACCTCTTCATTTTAGTTAAACTTTCTATCGAAAATAAGCAAAAAACTAATATATGAAAATTTGAAGGGAGGGAAGAATGAGAAAAGCAATTGCCTCATTTTTAGCTGTTTCTATGGTTCTTTTATTAATTGTTTCCTTGAGCTATGGTCAGAGAAGGACAGGAAGCATTAGAGGGACAGTCAAAGACTCGGAAGGACAAGCTTTGCCAGGAGCCACAGTCATCCTTTCAGGTGAGAAACTTATGGGTGGTCCGCGTTCCGTTATAGCTGATGAAGAAGGGAAATTCAGGTTTCCAGCCCTTTCGCCTGCAATATATGAGATAACCGTTTCCTTGGAAGGCTTTCAGACTACTAAGAGGACAAACCTCAAGGTAAATATTGGCGGGACGGTTACTGTGGATATAGTATTAACACAAGCTACATTAGAGGAAGCCATTACAGTTTCGGCCGAAGCTCCCACTGTAGATGTGACCAAGTCAGAAATTTCCACCAATATCGGCTCAGAATTAATTGAGGTCTTGCCTATGCGCCGTTTTAGTTTCTTCGATTTTGTGGGAACAACGCCAGGCGTTACCAGCTCGTCAGGCGACCACTCGGCTAATTGGCAATCGGCCTTAGGATCTAGTTCCACCGCCAATACCTATTACTTTCAAGGGATTGAAACCACTAGCCCAGAAAACGCAGGTTCCTGGTATTGGGCGAACGTCGATTCAATCGAAGAAATGGATGTTATTGTCTCAGGAGCTCCGGCTGAATACGGGAACTTTCAAGGTATGGTTGTTAATATTGTCAGCAAATCGGGCTCCAATAAGTTTAGTGGCAGTCTCAATTTTTATTATCGGCATAAAAAGTTAACAGGAAATAATACGCCCGAGGAAGAATTTCCTTTCTATCGCAAAAAGTATAATGAACTTACCGGGACGTTAGGAGGGCCCATAATAAAGGATAAACTTTGGTTCTTTTTTGCCGGCCAGTACCAGGATGATGCATCGTCTGAAGTAGGAGCAGATCCATCTTATGGAACTGGCCTATATCAATCCCGTACTATGTTCTGGAGGTTTGACTGGCAGATCAGTAAAAATAACAAGCTCATGTTTTCATGTGACTTCGACTGGTACAGATGGGAGGATAGTCCTAATGAATTTACACCCTATGAGTGCGTGGGATCTGAAGATTCCCACAATCCTTTACCAAGTGTCAACTGGACTTCAGTCCTCAGTCAAGATACAATCTTTGAGCTCAAGTATGCCGGATGGTGGGTTACTCTCATATCGGAAGCTGCAGATGGAGACAGGATAACTCCCCTACACTATGATGCTTATACTGGGATGTATTCAGGAAACTATAGTTGGTGGGGTGAGTGGCCCCAATACCAGCATGAAGTCCAGGCTAAAATCACCCATTATGCTGACGATTTTCTCCAGGGAGACCACGAGTTCAAAATTGGGGTTGTTTACAATCGCAGCTATGCGGGATGGAAATGGGGCTACTGCAGTAACAGGTATTACTATGATTGGTATGGGTATCCTTATTTTATGTTTTATATGCTGCCTGAAGAATATGCCGGACAAGCCAATAGAATAAGTGCCTTTTTCGATGATAGTTGGTCTGTAAATGACCGTTTAGTCTTGAATTTGGGTCTCAGATTTGATCACACCCGAGGCGGCTACCCCGAGCTCGATAGACTGGATGCCAATGCCAACCCAACGGGGGAGAAAATTCCGGGGGATATGGATCTTCTCAGATGGGATACATGGTCGCCAAGGCTAGGAATTGTTTACCAATTGACTGGGGATAGAAAAACGGTATTAAGAGCTAGTTATGGTCGATATTATGGCCATATGCTTTTGCGGACTTTTTATTCTAGCGCTCCATCGAAATCCGAGAGATCCTGGTGGGAATACAACTGGGATACAGGTGAGTACGATATTTTGTGGGAGGTTATAGATCCCATAGCTGATAGAGGCTTTGACCGGAATCTGAAGAATCCGTATTCTGACCAGTATTCTATAGCAATTGAAAGGGAAGTATTCCCTGATTTCTCTCTGTCATTGACGGGTGTTTATAAGGAATCAAAAGATTTTATCGGCACGCTGAATACGAAGGCAGAATATGAGGTTATCGATTACTATGATGAATATGGAGATCAGATCATTCAGATCTACAATCAGACTAATCCCGGGGAAAATTATTATTTGACCACCAATCCAGGTAATAAAACGAATTATAAAGCATTGATTCTAGCTTTCAGGAAGCGCCTCTCCCACAACTGGCATTTGGATGGGAGTTTGACCTTGTCTAGGTCACGTCGATATCCCAAAGGCTATTCAGACAAGAATAGTTTGATCAATAATTGGGGAGTCCCGGACACTTATGACCGGGAATATCTATTAAAGCTTAGTGGAACCTATATCTTTCCTTATGGAATAGTATTCAGCGCCTATTTTGCCCATCAGCAAGGCAGGCCTTTTAACCGCACGATAGCGGTTCGACTGAACCAAGGACGGCGGACGATTGCCGCTGAGCCAAGAGGGAGTAAAAGACTTCCTAGCCAGACCTATTTGGATCTGAGATTAGAAAAAGACTTTAGAATCTGGAAAACAGCCAGGTTAAAATTAATTTTAGATGTGTGGAATATCTTTAATGCCGACTACTACTCCTATGTTGCCGAAACTAATGCAGCAAGCGAGGCCTACTTGGCCCCAGCAGGTTATGCCCTGCCTCGGAGAGCCCAACTGGGTTTTCGTCTAGTCTTCTAAGCAACTCAAGCTATTTATAGAAAGTTTTGAGGGATTCAACTTTTCGGTAGCTGAAAAATTTAAATCATCTGAATATCCTCTTACTCGAGAGGAAAATGGCAGGGAAGTTCGGCCAATAAATTTCCAAAAGGATAAGTTTACCCCGGTTTTCTGAAAGAGAAAAAGGATGTAATTCTGCCAAAACTCCAAATTATTATTTTAGAGACCTTGGTAGGACTGTTAGAATTAGAAAATTAATAACCTAAAGACATGAATAGTCATTGAGCCATGATCTACAACATAAAAAATTTGATGTTCATCTGAATATATGCTTTGATCTTTTTTCAATTTTGAGGTTTATCTCCCAAGAAACCTGGATATATGAAAATAACAATGGATTTGTTAAAGAAGATTTAATTTTGGTCTGGACAACCAGGGACAACCGGAGCACTTCCGGCTTCTCCCAACAAAAAAAATGTTGACAAGCTGAAAAATTTTTTGCAGAATTCTTCAAACACATTTTTAAGGAGGAAGGAATGGCCTTCGAAAGAGCAACCACTAAGAATTCAATTCTGAATGATTTGAGAATTATCCTTAACATTAACATAGATGAATTATTATTACTTAACCTAGGAATATTACGATTATGGAGAGGGACATCGGGGAGAGAAAATCCATAAATTAGCCCATTTTCCTTTCCATCTTGTTTTCCTGTGTTGATTTAGTCTAATCCCCTTTAATTCTTAAATCCCCTTATAAAGTTTCCTCAGGAGTAGAAGCATATTTTAGGTAATAAAAGTGGAAGGTTTGCCAAAGAATGGATTCTAGAAAGAAAAATAGGAGCGCCTATTCTCAACATGATGAGAAAACAGGAGAAAGAACATCTTATCGAAGAAACAGGCAAGAAGTTAAGGAAAATGATGCGCTGGCTCGAAGAATCAGAAATAGAGAGAAAAGATCAGAATTACAGTCCAGGGAAAAAAGGAATGAGAAGTGATTCAGTCAAGAAAGGTATTCTTTGTGTTCCTCACCGGTCTCTTCTTAAGGCTATGGGCTTAACCAAAGAAGAATTGAAAAAACCAATTGTCGGAATAGCTTCCAGTGCAAACGAAATAATCCCTGGTCATATTCATCTTTCTTCCATCGTGGAAGCCGTGAAAAAAGGAGTTTATATGGGCGGAGGAACGCCGCTTGAGTTTTCTACTATTGGTATCTGGGACGGACTGGCGATGGGACATGAGGGAATGAAGTTTTCTTTGCCTTCCAGAGAGTTAATTGCGGATTCAGTTGAGCTTGAGGGTCATGCCTTTCCCTTTGATGGATTAGTTTTGGTTTCAAATTGCGACAAAATTACCCCTGGGATGCTGATGGCCATGGGCAGGTTAAACATTCCCTCTCTTCTTGTTTGTGGCGGTCCTATGTTGGCAGGAAATTTAAAGGGAGAAGCGATTGATCTCATCTCTGTTTTTGAAGCAGTCGGGAGATTTAAGGCCGGGAAAATATCAAAATCAGAATTAGAATTAATAGAAGAATCGGATTGTCCAGGAGCAGGCTCATGTTCGGGTTTATTTACCGCCAACACGATGAACGCGTTAAGCGAGGTATTGGGAATTGCTTTAAAAGGAAATGGTACGATACTGGCGGTTTTTATTGATCGGCTCAAGCTGGCCAAGGAAAAGGGATGAGAGAAATGTTGTCTCCAACTTCGGCCATCATCGGGATGGGGCTAATTGAAGATGTAGCTCTGATAACTGATGGAAGATTTTCTGGAGGCTCAAGGGGAGCAGTTATAGGCCACGTTTCACCCGAAGCTGCAGAAGGAGGCTTAATTGCCGTGGTCCAAGACGGTGATTTAGTTGAGATTGATTTCGAAAATAGAAGATTAAATCTTCTGATTGAAGAAAAGGAACTAGAAAGAAGGTATGCAAAACTTAAGAAATTTAAGGTCAAAGAAGCGGTTGGTGTTCTTCAAAGATACTCTTTTCTAGTTCAATCTGCTTCCTCTGGAGCAATCTTAAGAAAGGATTAATTAGATGAATAAGAAGAGGCAAAAGGAGAGAGAAATAGGGAAAAAAGCCAAGAAAATTATAATTTTTGATACAACGCTAAGAGATGGGGAACAATCTCCGGGGGCTTCGATGTCGTTTGAGCATAAAGTCAAGATGGCTCTTGCTCTGGAGAGACTTGGCGTGGATGTAATTGAGGCTGGTTTTCCTGTCTCTTCCCCGGGACAATTTGAAGCAGTAAGAATTATCGGGGAGAAGGTGAAAAAGGTGAAAATTGCCGGACTGGCTCGGTGTGTGAGAGAAGATGTAGATGCTGTCTATGAGGCCTTGAAAAATAATCAAAACAGAGTCCTCCACCTTTTTATTGCTACCTCTCCTCTCCATAGGGAGTATAAATTAAAGAAATCAAAAAAAGAAATTTTAATTTCTATCGCTGAAATACTGGAATATGCCCGGAAGTATTTTGATTACATTGAGTTTTCTCCAGAAGATGCCACCAGAACAGAAATTGACTTCTTGGCTGAAGTGGTAACGACGGCAATAGAGAATGGAGCGACTACTGTAAATATCCCTGATACTGTGGGATATACCATTCCTGATGAGTTTGGCAGGTTGGTTAAGACATTAATTAACCGAGTTCCCGAATTAAAGAACTCTGTGCTGTCTGTGCATTGTCATAATGATCTTGGACTTGCTGTTGCCAATTCTATTGCGGCTATCCGCAGTGGGGCTACCCAAGTGGAGGTGACAGTCAATGGCATTGGGGAAAGAGCGGGGAATTGTGCTCTTGAAGAGCTCGTCATGGCTTTAGCTGTCAGAAGGGATATTATGTCCTGTGAAACTGGGATCAAGACGGAGCTCTTATACCCTACATCGAAACTACTCCAGCACATAACCGGCTTAATAATCCCTAGGAATAAGCCAGTTTTTGGAGATAATGTTTTTTCCCATGAATCAGGCATTCATCAGCACGGTATTATCAATAAAAGAGAAACGTATGAAATAATGAAGCCGGAATCGATTGGCAGGACAGTGGAAACTTTGGTCATGGGTAGGCATTCCGGAAGACATGCTTTTCTGAACAAGCTCAAACAGTACGGTATTAGCCTGGAAGAGGGACAGTTAGAAAAAGCCTTCGCTAAATTTATTGAAATTGCTGACAAAAAGAAGGAAGTTTATGATGAAGATATCCTCAGCATAGTTTCCTCGATTTTAGGCAAGGGAGCAGATGGTTATCATTTGGACTTTTTTTATGTTTACACCGGAAAGTCAATTATCCCTTCGGCGACAGTCAAAATCAGGAAAAAGGGAAAAGAATTTGTTTCCGCCTCTACGGGAGATGGCCCAATCGAGGCTTTGTTTCAGGCCATTGATTCGGCGATCAAACTTACCCCCAGGCTGAAAGAGTACATAATTCAAGCTATAGGAAGAGGTAAGGATGCGCAAGGTCAGGTAAATTTAATTCTAGAAATAGAGGGCAAAAGTTATTTTGGAAGAGGCGTCTCGACTGATATTGTGGAAGCTTCCGCAGTGGCCTACATAAATGCCATCAACCGATTTTACTTTAAAACGAATTTTAACTCGAAAGAGGTAAAGAATGAAGAAGGAAATGACTATCACTGAAAAAATTTTGGCTAGAAAATTGGGGAGAGAAGTTGAACCAGGTGAATTTTTGCTGCTAGAGGTGGATGTAGGCCTGGGTAATGATATAACAGCCCCTCTCGCCATAAAAGAATTTCAGAAATATGGAGGTCGAAAGGTTTTCAATCCCGATAAAATTGTTTTGGTGCTTGATCACTTCACTCCTAATAAAGACATAAAATCAGCCCAACAATCAAAGTTAGTTCGCTGTTTTGCTCAAGAACAAGGAATAAAAAAATTTTTTGATGAAGGCCGGGGAGGGATTGAACATGTTCTTCTTCCCGAAGAGGGATTGATTAAACCTGGAGATTTAGTTGTAGGGGCAGATTCTCATACTTGTACCTACGGAGCTCTCGGTGCTTTGGCTGTTGGAGTTGGCTCAACGGATCTGGCGGGGGTATTTCTTTGTGGACAAGTGTGGTTGAGAGTTCCTGAAACAATAAAGATTGAGCTAGTTGGTAATCTCCGGGAGTATGTGTCAGGAAAGGATATAGTATTAAAAATATTATCAATAATTGGGGTGGATGGAGCGAATTACAAGGTTTTAGAATTTGGAGGAGATGGAGTTAAAAAAATCTCAATGGATTCTCGATTTACCATAAGTAATATGGCCGTTGAAGCCGGGGCTAAAACTGGAGTTTTCCCGGTAGATGATAAAACAGTTGAATATTGTCAAGAAAGAGGTATTCGTCCTGTGGAAATTATAGCTGATCCAGCTCCTAACTACGCTAAAGAAATCAAGCTTAACCTTGACGATTTAGATCTCCAAGTGGCCTATCCTTATTTACCCTCCAAAGGGAAAGACATCCAGGAGGCGGCCAAAGAGAAAATAAAAATTGATCAAGTTGTAATTGGGAGTTGCACCAATGGGAGGATGGAGGACTTGAGAATGGCTGCCTCTATCTTAAAGGGAGGCAGGGTTTACAGGAAGACAAGATGCATAATTATTCCTGGGAGCCAGCAGGTTTATTATCAGGCCCTGAAGGAAGGACTAATTGAAATTTTCGTTAAATCCGACTGTGTTATAGCTCCCCCTACCTGTGGCCCTTGTCTTGGAGGACATATGGGGGTTGTGGCCGAGGGAGAAAAAGTTGTCGCTACCACTAACAGAAATTTCGTGGGAAGAATGGGGCACCCAAGGAGTGAAATTTATCTTGCCTCTCCTGCCGTTGCTGCTGCTAGCGCTTTGAAGGGATATATATGTGGTCCACAAAGTATCTAAGGATTTTTTAAGGAGGAGACCAATGAGATTAACAGGAAAGGTTTTTATTTTTGGGAATAATATAGATACAGATGTGATTATTCCCGGGCGATATCTAGTAACGTCAGAGGCGGAGGAATTAGCTAGATATTGTTTTGAAGATATCCGCCCGGGCTTTGGAAGAAGAGCTGGCGTTAAAGGGAGCATAATCTTGGCCGGTGAGAATTTTGGTTCAGGTTCATCTCGAGAGCATGCGCCGTTAGCCATAAAGGGAGCTGGAATAAAATGTGTTTTGGCTAAATCCTTTTCTCGGATTTTTCTCCGGAATGCCATTAATATTGGTTTACCCATTGCCGAAGTTAGTCAGATTGATGGCTTTTCCGAGGGAGATGAAATAACCGTGGATTTTACCAAAGGGGCGGTGAGAAATAATAGGACAAAAGAAATTTTCAAGATTACTTCTCTTCCGGAATTTATCCAGAAAATAATGAAAAGCGGGGGCTGGCTGAATTACATTAACAATTTTATTTTGCGAGGGGCAAGATGAGAATCGCCGTTTTGCCAGGAGATGGGATAGGGCCAGAAGTAACGGCCGAAGCTTTAAAAGTCCTCCGGGTGATGGAGAAAAAGTACGATTTAAAAATTGAAATAAAACAGGGAGAAATTGGTGGAGCAGCCATGGAGAAGTATGGAACTCCTCTCCCCGAAGAAACAATTGATATTTGCCAAGAAGCAGAGGCTGTTTTTTTGGGGAGCGTTGGACATCCCAAGTGGGATAGCCTGCCTCCAGAGAAAAGGCCGGAGATTGGGGGTCTTTTGAAATTGAGAAAGCTTCTCCAACTTTATGCAAATATTCGCCCGGTTGTATTATTCGAAAAGTTAAAAGAGGTGTCGCCTCTTTGTGATTCAATTTTAGCCAAGAAAATTGACATTTTGATTGTCCGAGAGCTAGCCAGCGGAATTTATTTCGGGCAACCCCGGGCTTTTACCGGGCATGAAGCCTTGGACACAATGAGGTACAAAGTAGAAGAAGTAGAAAGAATTGCCAGGTTGGCCTTTGAAATTGCCGGTAAAAGGAGAAAAAAGGTCACTTCGGTTGATAAAGCAAATGTATTGCATAGTTCGATGTTGTGGCGGAAAGTTGTCGGTCAAGTCGCGCTTGGGTTTCCACAAGTAAGGTTGAATCATCTTTATGTTGATAATGCTGCTATGCAATTGATATTAAATCCCTCCCAATTTGATGTGATTTTAACCTCAAATCTTTTTGGAGACATTCTTTCCGATGAGAGTGCGGCCCTTGTTGGTTCATTAGGCCTGCTTCCTTCGGCTTCAATCGGAGAAAAAATCAATCTTTATGAGCCGGTCGGAGGTTCAGCTCCTGATATAGCCGGAAAAGGAATAGCTAATCCAATCGCCCAAATACTATGCCTGGGCTTGATGTTTGAGTATTCATTTAGTAGGGCGGACTTAGCCTTGGTGATTTTCAAGGCTGTAGAGCAGGCCCTAAATGATGGATTCAGAACTCAGGATGTAGTTGCCCCGGGGATGTCTTGCAAGACAACTGCCGAGGTAGGAAATAAAGTATGTGAATACGTCTTAAACTGGACTAATTAAGGAGGATTTTGATGTTTAATAGAGAGCATTTTAAAAAAGCCAAAAAGTTCTGGTACCAGGGTAAATTTTGTTCCTGGGAGAAGCCCACTGTCCACAGTATGGCTCATGCCCTTCATTATGGAACGTCAGTTTTTGAAGGGATAAGAGCCTATCCCACCTCCAAGGGTCCGAGTGTTTTTAGGCTCAGGGAACACGTGGACCGATTTTTTCATTCGGCCTCTGTCCTAGAAATGAAACTGCCTTATTCTAAGGAAGAAGTAATAACGGCTATTCTTGAGACAGTGAAGGAAAACAAGTTGAATTCCGCCTACATAAGACCAATGGCCTTTTATTCCTATGGTAGCCTAGCTTTAGATCCAAGAGAATGCCTGGTGGAAGTGGTGATTGCCGCCTGGGAATGGGAACTTTATTTGGGAGACAAGGTCGCCCAGCAAGGGGCCAAGGCCTTAATTTTGCCTTGGAAGAGATTTCACCACTCACAAATAGTTACTTCCGCCAAAGTAGGAGGCCTCTATGCTCAATCCCAGATGGGAGCTATCTATGCTCACAAGCGGGGTTTTGACGAGGGGATTTTCTTGAATTTAGAGGGAAACATAGCCGAAGGGGCAGGAGAAAATATTTTTATTATCAAGAATAAGGTAATCAAGACTAATGACGCAGGTGAATCCATTTTGGAAGGGATTACCCAAAAAAGCATTATCGAAATAGCTAAGAATTTGGGTTTCCCAGTGGAAATTGGGAAAATCACTAAGGAAGAATTATTTGCTGCTGATGAAGCATTTTTTACGGGAACAGCGACCGAAATAGCTCCCCTGACCAGGATAAGAGATGACTCATTTTCGAAAACGGGCAAGAGTGACTATGTTATCGGTGATGGTCAGACCGGAAAAATTACCTCCCAACTTTCCCAAGCTTATAAAGAGGCCGTTGGCGGAAAAACGAGCAATTACGAGCAATGGCTAACTTATATCCCTTGATTTAGGAAGCGGATTGGCTGGGGCAATTAGTTAAAATATAATCACTTTGGCGGTGAGCTTTTACCCATCATTTGACTACCGAGCGGCGGAAATTAAGGAGAGAAAGAAGAAAAGACACCAATCCAATCGCGGCCATGATGACCAAATCTTTCCAAAAATAAGCCAGGTCGTTGCCCTTGAGGAAAATTTCCCGGATAATTTTTACCAAGTAACGAAGAGGGTTAATTTCAGCCAGCCACCGAAAGGCCAAGGGGATGTTTTCCACAGGAGTAAGAAGACCGGAGAGCATCAGGAAGAGAATCATCGTAAACCAAGCAAAAAAAAGTGCTTGTTGCTGGCTTTGGCTAACCAAGGAAATGAGAAACCCGATGGAAAGGATGGAAAAAAGGAAAAAGATAGCTGCCAGAAAGAGCAGACCCAGGTTGCCCCGCAAGTGAATCCCGAAGAGGACAAGAACGACGATGATCCCGAGAATCATTTCCACCAAACCAATGAGAGCCATGGGCAGAGTTTTTCCCAGGAAGATTTCTCCCGGCGTCAGGCGGGAAATAAGAAGAGTATCTAGTGTCTGCTGTTCTTTTTCTCGCACGAGGGCAATAGCGGTCAGAATCAAGGTTGTAAGGGTCAAGAGAAGGGCCACAATTCCTGGTCCCATGTAATGAATGCTGTTGAGGGAAGGGTTGTAGCGGATGAGTGTCCGGGGTTGGAGCGGAAGCTTGAAATCTTCCTTATCTAGCATGGCTTCCATGTATCTTTTAATCACGCCGTAAAAGTAGCCGGTGGCGATCATGGCCGTATTGGCGTCAGCTCCATCCATTAAGACCTGGATGGAGAGGGGAGAGGCCAGAAAGTTGAAAGAGGGAAGACCTGTCTCCGGGGGAGCTGAAAAATTCGTCTCTTGGGAGAAGGAGCCAAGGGCCTGGTTGGCTTCTGCCGACTCGTCGGCGAAGTTTCTTTCCTTCCTCTCCGGATCTTTTCCTCCCATTACCTTTCTATTTCTTGTTTGCCCCGTCTTTTTTTCTTCCTGATCTTCTGTTTGATTTTCGTCAGCAAAGACAATGATGGCTTTAGTTTGGCCGCGTTTAAAGATTTCCTGGTAATTTAAAGGGCGATGATAGATGCCTGTGACTTGGAAGAGAGGAGAATGAGTAAGGCGATTGATCAGCCGGTAGGCATCAGGTGAAGAAGAGACATTAACAATTTTCACGGGAATATTCTGGACATCTGTTCGCACTACATACCCGAGAAGAATTGTTTGCAGAATCGGGGCAACAAAAAGAATTGCCACCATTTCTTTCTGGCGAAAAACTTCAAGAAGCTCCTTTTTGAAAAGATAAAAAAGTTTCATCTTCCAAGCCTCCGGAGACGCTGAAACTTAAGCGAGGCTATCACTAGGAGGAAAAAGCTTATACCGACCAGAAGAATGCTTTCTGTCAGAAAGTAAGACCATGTTGCTCCCTTGAGGGTAACACCACGGATGATTCGCAGAAAATAGGTGGCGGGCACCAAGTAAGAAAATCCTCGCAAAAAGGAAGAAAGAGATTCCAGAGGGAAAATGAACCCCGACAGGAAAATGGAGGGGAGAAGAGTGGCCAAAAGAGCTACCAACATGGCTACTTTTTGTGTTGGAGCGATGGTCGAAATTACAATTCCTAGAGAAAGACCGCAAATTATATAAATCAGGGAAAAAACAAAAAGAATACTTAGAGAACCCTGGAAGGGAACCCCAAACCAGAACCGGGCAAAGGCCAAAATAATCATCCCATCCAGAAGGGCGACGACTACGTAAGGAATAGTTTTCCCGAGGATTATTTCGCTGGAGGAAAGAGGGGAGATGAAAAGAAGGTGAATTGAGCCGGCTTCTTTTTCTCGGGCGACACTCAACGAGGTTAAGAGGGCGGAAATCATCATCATGAGGACAGCAACCAGGCCGGGAATGATGAAATAGGGGCTGGAGATTTCCGGATTAAAAAACATCTTGATATGGATGCTCATGGGATTGGAAATGCCGGTTTTGCTCAGCGTAAAGTTGGAGAGGAGCCGTTCGTTATACTGGTAAATCCGGTTAGCTATATTGGAGTCGCTGCCATCGATGGTGATGCCCACGGTGGCGGGGGGGTTATGGGCGAAATTTCGACTGAATCCCCTGGGGATGATAATGAATTGCTTTATCTTTCCAGCTCGAAGAAGCTCTTCGGCCCAGCTAGGATCTGGGCGGCCATCGGTTTCTTCTTCGGCGGAATAAATAATCTGGTAATAGTGTGAGGAGGCAAACTGTTCGGCTAATTCTCGAGAAAGGGAAGTTTCATCATAGTCAATGATCATGGTCTCGATTTTTTTTAAGTCAAAGGAAAGCACATGACCAAAGATGAAGATTTGAACAAGGGGCATCAAGAAAACGATGGCTAGACTCCGCGGGTCGCGGAGAATATGCTTAAACTCTTTGATAATAACAGCGTTAAGACGTTTCATGGTTAATAATTGCCTGTTTAAATAATTCTTCTATGGTTGAAGCCCCTTTTTGCTGAAGAAGTTGGGCTAGGGGCCCATCGAGAATAATCTTTCCTTGGTGAATGATAAGCAAGCGGTCAGTATATTCTGCTTCATCAAGATTGTGGGTGGAAACAAGGAGGGTCTTACCTTTAGTTTTCAATTCATAGATCAGCGACCAAAAATTTCGCCTCATCTCTGGATCAACGCCTGAAGTTGGTTCATCGAGGAAGATTATCTCTGGGTCAGTTAGCAAACAAGTGAAAAGAGCAACTTTTTGTTTGATTCCCGGGGGCAAATCGGCTACCTTGAGCGGGAGCAAGGAAGGAGTTAAGAGCCGTGATAGCTCCTGTTTTTTATGTTTAATTGCCGAGGTAGAAAGCCCAGAAATGCCGGCAAAAAATTCAACATTTTCTTCAGCAGTCAAAAGAGGATAAAGCGAAAATTTCTGAGACATGTAGCCAATGTGTTTTTTTATCTGGCGCAGCTCTCGCCGCAGGTCATATCCCAATATGGATATTTCTCCAGCCGTAGGGCGGAGCAAGCCGGTGAGCATTTTAATGGTGGTGGTTTTGCCGGCTCCGTTGGGCCCAAGAAAACCGATTATTTCCCCGCGCTTGATCGTAAAATTTATTCCATCAACAGCGGTAAACTGACCGAATTTTCGAGTGAGTTCCTGCACAGCCACCACTATCTCTTCTCTGTCCTGGACGAGCTTTCCTCCGGGGATGGATTCCGGGGAAGCAACAGGGGCAAAAGGATTATTAATTCGATCAGCGGGCATGATGTTTCCTTTCATAGTAAATATAGATATCTTCTAGGCGAGGGATTTCCGGAGTTATTTCTAGAAATCCTTCGGGCGGGGAGAGAAGGGGCTCCTGACTCGGCCGGAGGAGCAGGAGGGAATTGCCCCGGATATAAATTTCGTCACCGGGAAGTTTTTCGGCTGATAAACGCTGAAAAGCAGAAAAAACATCTCCTTGGGGACTGAGGCGGTAGAGACGAACAGGGAATTCTTCTTTTAGTTTTTTGATCGCCTCTTGGAGAATTGTTTCTCCTTGATGGAGAAAAATTATCTCATCTCCCGTTTCGGCTTCGTCAAGATAGGGGGTGGCAGCCAGAATTGTGGTGCCCTCCTCTTTCAACTCCTGGATGATTTGAAAAAACTCGATGCGGCTGAGCGGGTCAACTCCGGTTGTTGGTTCATCCAAGAGAAGAAGTTGAGGGGAAGAGAGAAGCGCCGCTGAGAGGGCCAATTTTTGCTTCATGCCCCCGGACAAATTAGCTGCTCGCCGCTGGCGGAAGGGAAGCATGCCGGTTTTCGCCAGAAGGTGTTGTTTGAGTTCTTCGCGCCTCTGGTGAGGTAATCCCTGGATATCGGCAAAGAAGTTGAGATTTTCTTCGACGGTTAAGTCAGGATAAAGAGAGAATTGTTCGGGCATGTAAGCGGCTATCGAGCGGAGAGCCCGGTAGTCGTTGTTCTGGAGAGGTTGTCCATTCAGTTTAATCTCCCCAGAATCTTTAGCAAGGAGACCTAGAATAAGTTTAAGGATGGTTGATTTTCCACTGCCGTCAGGGCCAGCAAGAATAGTCAAGCTTTGTCGATGGAGTTTAAAAGACACTTCTTTGACAGCCTGGAGATCGCCAAAGGCCTTATTTAGGTTACTAACTTCAAGGAGAAAGTCATTCATTTTGGCTTAACCACAAAAAAAGTATTTAGGGCCACAAATTTTGACAAAGTGTTTAGGGCCAATCCTTCTGTTTTATCCACTAAGAAGGCGCTCATTTTAGCTTTATCACTGAAAAAGTATTTGGAGCCAATCATTCTGGATTAATTCCCGAAAAGAAGTTAGGTGCACTTCTGGGGGTAAACCACCAAAGCCATGTTGTAAGCACCCCGACTTGAATCTGCCCCATTTGCCGCCAGGAAAGGCGGTTGGTTGGAGTTGCTTTCTCGACTAGTGCCACTTCTTACCTCCGGCGCAGGTTGACGGTCACGGGCATACCTAGTTTAAGCTTATCCTGGCCCTCTTTGACCTTTATTTTCACCCGGTAGAGTAGAGACTTTCTTTCTTTTTCGGAAATGATGTACTTTGGTGAAAACTCGGCTTCCCGTCCGATGAACGTGATTTCACCCGGCAAAGGTTGGGTGAGCCCGTCGATGAAAATATCAACTGGATGTCCCAACCGGAGATGGCTTAATTCTTCTTCCTCTAGAAAGGTTTCGACAAAAAGGCTGCTGGTGATCAGAATTTCAGCCAGCGATTGACCTGGGAACACTGTTTCACCTTGATTGATGAACTTGCGCAGCACGAGGCCGCTAGCCGGCGCCTCGAGCGAGTAGTCAGCCAGTTGGAGGAGGATTTGCTGTTTTTGGTTGTCGAGAGCCTCAAGTTTTACTTGCAGCGACTTGAGAGCTTGGCGAACTTCAAAAAGAGAAGTGTTGATTTCCGCCAGTTTCAATAGGGCTTGCTGTAATTCGTCGCCGGCGACGGATTGTTTTTCTTTAAGGCGATTTAAACGCTGAACTTTATCTTCCCAATAGTTTTTGGTTTCGAGAAGCAGGTTGATTTTTTCTCTAGTCTTTTGCTGGTTGAGCCTAATTTCTTGGGCTTGAATGTCCAGAGCCTCTAGTCTTTTTTGGATTTTCCGGTCATCGATTTGAGCGACGAGGGAATCCTGGACGAGGCGGTCCCCTTCGTTAAGCTCTAAGAGAGTGACTTGGCCTCCGACTAGAGATTTGACCAGGACTGTCTCTCCGTCAACCACTCCAGCCGCTTCAATCAAGTTGTCTTTGGATCGGCAATTAGAGAAGAAGATAATACTGGTGATGAGTAAGACAAGAAAAGAAAGGGTTTTGAAATTAAGTTTGTCATCTAAAGTTAGCTGGTTCAAAATAATTGGCTGATGCCTTTTGTATTTTTTTTGTTTCATCGGCTGACCTCCGTGTAGTGGCCGATTAAAGAATTAATCGTCACCTGCGTGAGTAGAAGCTGATAATTAACTTCCTGAATACTCCATTTATAGTTTTCTTCCTCACTGAGAGCAGTTAAATAATCAAGGTGAGGAATGAGATTTTCTTGCCATAAGTTGTGCTTTAGTTGCCTTTTCTCTCGGGCATAATCGACCATCTTCTGAAGGTGACTTAATTTTTTCTGGAGAATTTCAACCTGGCTGTAAAGGCTTGCCAGTGATTTTTTGGTGTCCTGTAAAAAGTTTTCCCTTGTGGTTTCGATTTGGCGGGCCTTAAGGTCAAGCATTTCTTGTTCGACATTTTTTTTCTGCCAATCAAAAAGAGGGACATTTAAGCTTATTCCCCCCTGAAAATAGAGGGTCCATTCTTTTTCAAAAAAATTGATCCCTGGTTTTCCGTAGTGAACTTCCGCCTGGGCGGCTAATTGGGGGAGATAGCGACCGGCGATAATTTTTTTCTGGATGTTGATCATGGTTAGTTGTTTATCGAGCTGGCGAAGAAAAGGGTGATTCTTTTCCAGGAAAGCCATCGCTTGGGGCAGATCAAGGGAGGGCTCAAGGGGTTGAGGGGCAATTTCTTCGGGATAATGGCCGGTTAGACGCTGAAAACTGAGTCGCTCTTCTGCAGCGAGTTGTTCAAGGTCGAGCAGGGAATTTTCGATTTCTTCGATTTTGCTCAAAGTTTCAAGTAAATTTGCCCGCCGGGAAAGCTCTTCCTTGACTAAATTTTCAAGTTGCTGGCGGTGGAGCTCAAGTCGTTTCTTAAGAGTTAATGCTGAATTCTGCCGCGTTTGAAGGAGCTGGTAGCGATAGAATGAAGATATGACTTGAGTGATGATTTGATTGGCAAGCAGACTTTGTTGATCGGTGGCCATCAATTTTTGCAGCCGGTTAAGTTCTACGGCTTTACTAAGTTGGCCGCCAGTGAATAGAGGTTGGCGAAGCACAAGACTTAGGTCGTAATTATGCTTTAATCCACCTTCAATCCGCACCGGGGAAGAGACTGCAGGTTGGGAAGCGAGATTAGTTGAAGAGGGTGAGCCAAAAGGAAGTTCCAAAACAGGTGTTAGAGAACGATAAAGGTAGTTCCCGTTAAAGGAGATGTTAAATAACTTTTCTTTCGCTTGGAGAGTCTCCTGGCGCGCAAGATAATCAACTTCCAAAGCAGCGTGGCGGAAATTTTGACTTATTTTGAGGGCATCGGCAATGGCTCTTTCCAGGGGAATTTTTCCCGATTGGTTTGCCTCTTGGCTTTGGGCTGCTAGTGGCCAGGTCAACGTCAAAATTGAGAAAAACAGCAAAAGAGTGAAATGAACAAGATGTGATCTTTCTCTTGCTAAAAATATTAAACGACAATAATAAATAATTAGATCAAATTTTCGCCTTAAACTTAAATTAGAAATTCTTGATTTCATGGTAAAGCTCCGTGTTTTAAAAATTTAATCAGGCTGGCTACTCTCTGCTGGAGAAATTGGGGTGAGTCAATAAATTTTTCTTGAAAGAGCGCTTCGACCACTGGAGCTATAATGGGGGTAAAAAGCAATGGCGGCAGGAGATTCAGAGCCAATTGGGCGGGATCGCTTTCCTTAAGCAATCCCTGGGTTTCCCACTTCTTTAGTTTCTTTTTGATCTCAAGAGGTGGTGAAGGCTGGTAGGAATTAAAGGCTTCAGCCATCATTTGGGCCATAACCTGGGGTTCCCGGACAAGTTCAAGAATGATCATTCGAATATAATCAGGATGTTGGAAGGTAAATTGGGTATAGATGGGCGGAAGAAGCTCAAGTAAATCTTTTGGCTTTTGCGCCTTGGAAAGAGCTTGCTGGAGTTGAGGGACCACGATTGATAAAGCTTGCCTCATTACTTCTTGAAATAAATTTTCTTTCGATGAAAAGTAATAGAAAAGCAGAGCCTTATTTACTTTGGCTTGCATAGCAATCCTGGCCATTCGAGCTCCTTCCCGTCCATGAGTAGCAAATTCCTTGAGAGCAGCGTGAAGGATACGTTGGGGAGAGGAAGGCGAAGAAGAAGGAGGTGAAGAAGGTGAAATTTTATTTTTCTTCATGATTATTTCTTTTTTGTTCATTTCTTGCCCTGAAAATTTAACCAGTTGGTTTAACCATATGGTTAAAATAGCAATCCGAATAATGTTTGTCAAGTTTCTTTGAAGAAAAATTTTAGCCCGCCAAGTAATTCCTCCGATTTTGATCTATTTCAATTTTTTGTGATGTAGTTCATAAAACTGAAGGAAGAGAGAATGATAAAAAAACAAGCTAAAAATTTTGCTGGCGGCGCTTCATCATGAAGGAAATAGGGTAAATAGGTAAACTGTCACCAGTTTTTCTTCAACACCGAAAAAAAGTTCTTACGTTTAATCAAAAAAACTTGAAAAAATGTCATACATGTATTATTTATATTACATATTTCACTGAAGGAGATATTGATGGCAGTTTTAACGGTCAGAATACCCGAGAATCTTCACCTTCGTCTTAAACGACTGGTTGAGAAAACCAAGCGTACCAAGTCGTCTTTTATCATTGAAATGATTGAAGAAAATTTAGAAGATTACGAAGATGGCTATATAGCTTTAGAGAGACTAAACGAAAAGAATGCCCGTTATTTAACCACTGAAGAAATAGAGGAAGAGCTTGAAATTTGAAGTTACTTGGCACGAAAAAGCTCTGGCAGATCTGAAAGAGTTAGAAAAGCAAATAGCAAAAAAAATTGTTGAGCGGATAAAAAATTACTTGGCTGTTAACCCTCAGAAACTAGGTAAACCCTTAAAAGGAGTACTTAAAGGATTATATCGCTACCGATGGGGAGACTTTCGGATAATTTACGCTCTAGATCGTTCTGAATTTAAACTAATTATTCTTCATATTGCCCACCGTAAGGAAGTTTATCCATCCAAATAAATCCAAAACTAGAAAAGTGCAAAAGGTTAATAATTTAGCTTAGAGGATCTTCCCCTCGGCGTTTAAGGATTTTCAATCCCAAGACATAGAAAATTCCTCCCCATAAAAAACCTATTAGCGGATCAACCGCGTGGTGATATCCCAAATAAACAGTGGAGAAAGCGATGGCTATTACCAATGGAGCAAGCCAATACCCGAGAGGACGATAATATCGCCAGACAATTATCGTTAAGGCTGTGGCCCCACTGATATGTGATGAGGGAAAGGCTCCTCCCACAACCCCAGCATTGGCCTGGATAGTTCGATTAATCCAAGCAAATAAATAGCCTGTGTAATTTGTTGTGGAGAGCGACTGCAGGGATTTAGCCATATGAGGCCCTAACGTTGGGAAGAAATAAAAAACAATAAAATTAGAAAAATAAGCTAAAGTAACCACGGAGAAAACGGCAAAAGTTTCGTCTCTTTTCTTCTTTAAAAACAAAATAAGGGTTACTATGGGTAAAAATAGATAATAACAGGTATAAAGAAAGCACATTAACTCATCGAGCGCAGGGTGATAAAACTTCTGCATCCAGATAGTCGGATGAACACCAAAGAGAAAATAATCCAGCTTAACGACCAGTTCAGTCGCCCAGAAATGAGAAAAAATAAGATGGAGAAGTTCGTTCATTTCGTTCCAAGTCAGAAGGAGTACGGCCACTGGATAAAAAACTCGTGCCCCAACAAGAATCTTTAAGGAAGAATTGCTTTCACTAAAATAAATAAGAGCCAAGATAGCTCCACATAAAAAAATATGGAGCAGGAAATAGCGGAGCCAGTAAGTCGGCGGCCGCTGGATGAAAAGAAGAGCACCAGCTAGCAAAGCAAGATAGGTTAAGCAATTAATATCCGTTAACCGGAGGTGAGCCCGAATGAATTCGAGGCGCGCACGAATAGCTGCTGGTAAAGAAAGACAATTTTTCCTGGGTCGTATCCGCCAGTGAACTTTTTCGACATCAATTGTTGAACTTTGCTCTTGGGATAGGCAATTTAATTTCCTCATCTGAGGAAATTTTTCTTCCTTATCTCTATTGTTCAATTGTTTTTGCTCTTTAGTCATTTTATTTTCTTCATTTTTCTAATCTCTATTTCCCCTTATTCCACTTTTCCCTTCAGGAGTGAAGTTCCATCTCTTTCTTTTTTTCTTCAATAAAAGGCTCTATTCTATCATAAATAGCCATGGGTCAAATACCAATTACGTCACACCTGGCCGATTAGTAATGATGAAAAGATCAAGACAAAGGCTAATTCCAAAGTGAAGAAACCACGGCCAAAGAAGAGACCTGGTTCGGCGGACTAAGAGGCCAAAAAGAATACCCCCTAGAATAGCGGCCATGTTGAAGAGGTAACCAGAGTCTTTGGATAAAATCACAGACAAAAGCATAATTGCCGATGGCCTAACCATCACCCAAGATGAACCGCTACTTCCCACGCAGATAAAGCTGGATCATTTTGGTGACTGAATTGCCTTCAGTCAGAAGGCCAGGACCGAAAACCCGGGTGGGATTGACAACGATCACTGACAGTCCCTGGTTGACATAAGCGGTGACGACATGTTCCATTTGATACCTGGAACGCTCATAAGCGGTCAAAAAGGGATGAAAATTGGAGGAATCTTCGGTGAGGGATTGACCAGGGAGGGAGGGGCCAAAAGTGACACAAGATGACGTAACCACTACTTTTTCGACACCCATTTCTAGAGCAGCTTGGAGAACATGGCGAGTTCCTCTGACATTTACTGGATTAAAGATCCGGGATTTGGAGCCCAATTTTTGGCGTAGCCAGCGAGATGAAAAACATAATCACACCCGGGAAAATCCTGGCGAAGGGAATCATAATCAAGGATATCGCCTCGATAAATTTCAAGCTTTGGGAGGAGAGAAGAAAGAGGAAAGATATTAGAAGAAGGACGGCACATGATTCGAGTAAATTCTCTTTTTTCAGCCAGAAAATAAGCCAAACAGTGCCCAATAAATCCCGTAGCTCCAATAACTAATCAATAACTAATATTTTTACGGGCCTCTCCTTATTCAAAATCTAAAAGCTCCTTTCCATAACAATCGTCTTCTAATTGGCAATCCCTTACTTATCCTTATTATTACAAGTATTATGATAAGCCATGATAAAAAAATTTCATCTTAAGTGGGAAGTCCTACTTAAGAATTTTTCTTGCTTTTCGGCGTAACCAACGACTAGCCCGCTCATCGCCCCTTATGAACAAAATAGCCGCTAAAAATCCGGCCGCCCCAAGAACCCCACCCCAAAAAGGGCTAGAGACTGAGCCGGATAGACCAAAGAGGATAAGGACGATGGCTACTTTGATCGGCCATAAAAAGCCGCGGGAACGAAATGCATCAGACCAATTTAGTTGGCGTTTGTGAACGAGAAACTCATGGTAACTAAAATCCGCTAAGACAACCGCTAATCCTAAAATCCAGAGAAAAGAAGAAAAAACTTCAACCCATGGAAACGATTCAGTCATCTTATGATATCCTCTCTCCTTGCTTTTCCACGGTAAATATACTACCCCTAATATAACATAATGAACATAAACTATCTTCTATTATTTTTGGGATTTTGTATCGTTTCATCCATCTTATTTTCTTTTGAACTTGCCGTTTTGAATGTGTTATATTCATTCTTGGCCTTCCACAAGCAAAAATTGTGCCTAAAGACGAAGATTTTGCTGCATGTGAGAAAAGGAACTTCTTATAAAATCTGAAAAGACCAGCAAAGTAAGCTAGGAAATTCTTTTAGGACTCGGATTGGTAGAGAACGTTAAGTGAGGAGATAAAGAAATTAATTACAATATTGAACAATTTACCTTAGAAAAAAAGGACTATAAAGCACTCTCCGAATTAATTACCATGGCTTTTCTTGCCGATGAAGAAGCTGCTAAAGAAGGAGCGGTGCTCATCTTTACTGAAGACACCTTTAATATTATGTTCGGAGCTCCTTCAGCTAATAAAGAGCTTTTTGTTCGAGCAATAGATAAAACGACCAATGAAGTTGTTGGCTTTTTAGGCTCTATCCCCCGGAAGCTATCCATAGAAGGTAAACGCTATAACTTTATTATTCCAGCTTGGCTGGCAGTTCATTGGAAGCATCAAAAAAAAGGGTTAGCAAAAGCAATGGGAAAAAAAATGCTCGAGATCGGACTTGAAGCAGGATATGAAGGGGGATTTGCTTTGCATGAGCCGGAACAACATGGGGTAGATACCTCGCGGGCAGTTGCTCGAGAGATGGGATTTCCCTTAGAACGATTAGTGAGAATAAAGCAGTTTGTAATCCGAATATTTGATGTAGAGAAGGTAGCAACAGTTGTCAAACTAAGATGGTTTGAAAGGTTCTTCTTTAGCTTCAAACAAAAAGTCAAGGCTGTAAAAAGCTCCCAAGTCCGAATTTATGAGTCAAAAGACCTCGACCAAATCTACAAGTTGATAGAGAAACTTGTCGAAAGGGACCAGATCTCTATTGTGCCTGATTATCAAGACGTTAAATGGATGCTTGAAAATCCAAAGGTCATTTGTGCGGTTCATGAAGATAAACAGGGGAAAATAGATGGCTTTGCTATTGTTTGGGAGTTTCTTCTTGCCGGCTTTGGTAATAAACATCCTTTTGGTTGGTTGGATGCTGTTCATACCTATCAATTATCAGTACAAGAAGCAACAGAGTTAGCTAATTTTCTTTGTCTTGCCGCCAAGAAGAGAGGTTGGATAGGAATACAAACGCCTTATATTCCGTACTTTGATGCTAAGCCATTTAAAAAAGCGAATTTTGTTTTCTTTAGAAAAAAGCTCAACTTAGATATTTTTAACCCAAAGAATATTCCTTTGCCAAAAAGAGTCCGATCATTCTACTTTGATTGGCGGTAGCAGCAGCGCTAAGCCTCTTAAACAGTCTGGATGGGAGTTGTTTTGCCGGCCCCGTTGGGTCCGAGCAGGCCAAAAATTTCTCCACTCTCAACAGTAAAAGAAATATTATCAACGGCTTTTATTTCCCCGAAAGCCTTGCTTATGTTTTCTAAACGAAGCATAAGACCTCCTAGTGGGGGTAACAACAATTAGCCGAGCGGGACGCCTGAACCCAGTCCCGCCAGTGGGGGTAGCGGGGAAAGAACATAAACATCAGGACAAAGGAAATGACGGTCAGGATGTAGAAGTCCTTGATTAATCCCCCCAAGATAAAAAGCACCAAGCCAAGAAGAGCCGGGATCTCGCTTAAAGCAAAACTGATGATAAAAGATCGAAAAAGACGATTGATTAGAATTTCTTCATTCTCTCCAGGTGACTTGCGCAACATAATCCCTCGTAGCCAGCGGATGAGGATGATAGTCACCACTCCCACCCCATAGATGATGTAGCGGAGCTGGAGAAGTGTTTCCAGAGAAAGGTTTCCCACCCCGATTTGGTTAGTGGATTTTAAAACCTCGACCGCAATAATGTAAGTGCCAAGGCTGAAAATAAAAGCAATGGCGATAATAACCGCCACTTGGTAGGATTTTTTTATTTTGTCCTCGGTCTTCATTTCTTTTTCCTAATAAGAATTTTTCCTCCTCTAGTTGTCCGCATCGATTAGCCTTTTAGCTTGGAGGATGGCCATCTGAATTTATCCTACTTTAAATTTAATATTTTTTTGACCTTAAGATTAGATATTTTTTATTATTTATTACTCTACAATATTTCTTGGTTGGATGACAAGAAAGAGATTAATTTTAGTTGCCCTAGGAATAATTAGGAGGCATAAATGATTCATCTGCTTTTCGGCCTGACTTTTGGTGCTCTGCTGGCCTGGTTTATTTTCTTTCTGCGCCAGAGACAGCTTCGGCTGAAATGGTGGCAGAGGGTTTTGGGCGTGATTTTAGTTGTCTATATTTTATTTGTTGTTGAGTTGGTCATTAGTTTTCTCGAGGAAGGTGCTCTTCGGGGAGCCCTGGTGATAGGCGTTATTTTTGGCTTTGTGGGGCTGGTGGGAGGTGTCTTAGTTTGGCGCTGTTTTATTTCTTCGTCGAAAAAATCATTGAGGGTGGCTGCCAAATCAAAGTTTTCTGAATTTCGCTCTCTGTCTCCTGAACCTTCTGAGAGTCTGGACAAAGGAGAAAAGACATGAGTTCTAAAGAAATAAATAGACGGGATTTTCTGCAACTTCTGGGCTTGGGAACCACGGCTTTGGCCACGGGAGTTTATTCCCCCCGTGTCCTAGGGAAAACCGCGCGAGGAGTGTTGGTGGAATCGGAAAATGAATATGGAGGCTTTATTGTTGAGAAATTGAAGAGGGGAAACCTTCCCTACCAGTATGATGCCCAGAGATTAAAAGCTTTTAGTGAAAAAATGAATATTTTTTCCCGCAACTTCTGGGATCCAACTCGGCAAAACCGGCCCGAGCTTATCGAAGATTTAACCTATGAGTATTTAGTGAAAGAAAAAGGGAGTGTACCCAATCAAACCCGTCTTGATTTTGCTTTTATGCAAGCAGCCTGGCTATACGCCCAGAAAGGCTCCCCTTATGACTGGGAATCTAGAAGTGCTTCGGCTCGCTTTTTTGCTCGCCTGGGGCGCTGGAAACCAGCGGAGATAGGAATGAATTGGGCCGAGGCCACCCTGGCGATTAAGCATGCAGCTCTCTTTTATGGAGCTTCCTTGGCAGGGGTGGCTAAATTAAATCGTCTTTGGCTCTACACAGATTGTTTTTCGCCCTCTCGGGATAACCGGGAACGCGCCATACCGGTCCTTAGTGAGGGAGAGAGATTTGAAAGAACTAAAGATGCCTGGTATATCCCTGAATCAATGAACCGGGTAATTGCCTTGGCTTTTGAAGAAGACTATTATGCCATCGCTAATTCTCCCGGCCGGTTAGCTTCGGCAGCTACAGGGAATGGCTATTCCCGGATGGCGGTGACCGCTACGACCCTAGCTGAGTTCATCCGTTATCTAGGATATCGAGCCATCCCGGCCGGAAATGGGGTTGGTCTTTCTATTCCTATCGCTATTGATGCAGGCCTGGGCGAATTGGGTCGGTTGGGACTTTTGGTCACTCCCAAATATGGTCCTCGGGTGAGATTGGCCAAAGTGATTACAGATATGCCACTGTTGCCCGATGCCCCGATTCGCTTTGGGGTAACTGAATTTTGTGAGGCCTGCCATCTATGTGCTCAGCATTGCCCTAGTAAAGCGATTTCCGATGGGGCCCGTACTTGGGAGGGAAAATCTCTCTCCAATAACCCGGGGATATTTAAATGGTATATCGAACCCGAAAAATGCTACGATTTCAATGGATTTAGTTGTTCTAATTGTAAACGAGTTTGCCCTTTTAATAAGCCCAATAACTCTTGGCTTCATCGATTAACCAGAACAATTGTCCAGACGAAGATGAAATCGCTGGATAAAGTTATGGTCACTCTGGACCAAGCTTCAGGTTATGGCCAGCAACTTGAAGATAAGGAGTTCTGGCGGATGGATGGTCAAAAAAGTATCACCGCTCGGGAGAAAATGTGATAAAATGAACGGAACTTTCTTCAAAGAAGGTTAGCCCTGGCTAGATGAATGACAGAAGAAGAATGGTGACTGAGTTTATTATTGAAGAAAAATTTTTTGATTGCTGCTTGGGTTATTAATTACGAAAAGGAAGAATATTCATGCTCGGAGAATAAAAGCATAGGCGGCTGATCCTTATGCAAGCAAAATAACAGGCGAAGAAGACCCCGGAACTTAAAGCTCGAGTTCTAGGAGAAGTTCCTCTAGCTAGAATTAACTCAAGTCTTGGTGATTCTCCCGGTATACTATCAGGTATCAGCGGAGGTGAGTAAACTAGTGCTGCCAGCCTTTAAGAAGAGGCCTGCAAAAGGCGGTAGATTTTTTGCTTTTGGCTGGAAACCAATCACTAAAAAATTGAGACGATTTTTAAGGAACGAAGATGAGTAATTTCAAAGGGGCAAGTTGTCAGTCCCGAAAAAAGAAGGAGTTGTTGCTTTTTCTGGGAGTGGCGATTCTGCTGGCAGTTTGCTGGGTAACTGGAACGTTCAGGTCCAGAGCTGTTTTAACGCCCTTTCTGAGGGAGGCCTTCCCGCCGTCTGGTTTTTTTGAACCAAGAGAAGAAAATGTTTTCGTGGCCTGGCGGGATAAGACAAGAAAGGAGTTACTAGGTTACGCTGCGGTGGGCGAAGCCCATGGCTATGGAGGGAGGATTAAGGTTTTAACAGCCATGGATCCTCGGGGAATCATCAAGGGAGTAATCGTTATTGAACACCGCGAAACAGCTTCCTTTTTTATGAGGGTGAAAAATAGAGGATTGATTGATTCCCTGGTCGGCAAGTCTCCTGAAGCACCCTTAATAGCTGGCGTAGATATTGACACAGTCAGTGGGGCGACTATGACCAGTAAGGCTCTTGTTGAGAGTGTTCGGCGAGCTTCTCGAGCAATTGCCATCCGCTACTTAGGATTCAAGCTCCCTTCTGACCCCAAACCAACCATAAATATTGGAGGCGCCGAAGTTACATTGCTCCTTCTTCTTTTGGTCGGCTTAATTGGCCGGTCTAAAATTGTTTCCCCGCAGCCGTGGCGAAAGATTCTTCGTTGGGGTTCCATGTTAACGGGAATGATAGTTTTGGGCTTTGTTTATAATCGTCCCCTGACGCTGGCTCATATAAACAAAGTTATCCTGGGATATTGGCCAGCTTGGTGGAGTAATCCATATTTTTATCTTTTGATCCTGGGCGTGTTGGGCCTTTTTCTTCTAACGGATAAAAACCCTTACTGTGAATGGTTTTGTCCCTTTGGAGCGGTCCAAGAGACTCTTAAGGTGGTGGGTGGAGGCTTCAAGAGGTTACCCGCTTCACTCCATCGTCTTTTGAGATGGGCCCAGCGATTGGCTGTACTGGTGATTGTCTGTTTAGCTCTTTATTATCGAAATCCCAGTACGGCCAGTTATGAAGTCTTTGGGGCGCTTTTCCACCTGGTCGGGTCGAATTTTCATTTTGTTCTTCTGGGAGTGGTGCTGGTAGCTTCTTTATTCCTTCATCGACCCTGGTGTAATTATCTCTGTCCGGTGCGTCCGGCTACCGAGTTTATTCGCTTAGGCCGGAGATCCATAGGCAGTTGGGTAAAGCTGAAATTTGGCAAATTCAAATAAGATGTTTTTATTGCTAGAGCTCTGGCTGAAGAAAAGATGTAAGAAGGGAGAGAGAGGAGAATTACTTTTCTCTTTTGAGGGGGACCAGACGGACGAGAATCATTTCTATTTTCTGGGGATAAACATCAACCATTACATAGTGAAAAGAAGAACCTTTTTCACCAAAGTACTGATGTAATGGGCCCCCGCCTCCTCCGGTAATGGTGTAAGGGATTCCTTGATAAGTAGCCGTGGAGTAGGCGTGAATATGGCCGCAGAAGACGTGGTCGACCTTATACTGGCTCATTAATTTAGTAAAAGGACGCGACATACGATAGGGCATCGAGTGGTAGGCCCATTTTTCAATTTCAGCCGGGGGACGGTGGATGAAAACAAATTTTTTAATGTTGCCGGCTGTCCTGAGCCATTCTTCAGCGGCGGACAACTGCTCTGACCAGGAAGGTGTTGCCGGACAGGAATTGTTGTCAAGAATGATGAAGCGGGCGTTAAGGAAGTCGAAATAAAAATAATGAGA